>Ga0164318_10000016_pt1 | contig 74539 bp, 88 predicted proteins | sample GuaBasSedimGuay9_FD_113734 | JGI IMG/M metagenome (GOLD analysis project Ga0164318, IMG submission 113734) | Subseafloor sediment microbial communities from Guaymas Basin, Gulf of California, Mexico - Guay9, Core 4571-4, 0-3 cm | ecosystem: Environmental > Aquatic > Marine > Hydrothermal vents... | reverse complement strand
TACATTTGTAAATATATTGGCGCTATTTGTTGATTTATCAAATGTTGAGGCTTTAATATCGTTGCTTGAACCACTGAGAGTACATTTAGCATTTTCCTGAAACATTGGTAATTCTGCAAGGTAATCAGCTTTGATTTGTTCGGGGGTTGGTGCTGTGGCTGAAGCTTGAAAAAGACTAATACTACCAGAAGTCATCGAATAAGAAATATTAGCCCTAACTCCTAAAGTAAGAATAGCAGACGCATTACTTAAACTTCCTGCTACTGATGAAACTGGTGTAGTTGTCAAAAGTATCCCATCAAGGTACCCATAAAAAGTAGCCCCATCACGCAGAAAAACCAATTTGTGCCATTTAGAATCAATAATATTTCGCTCTATAGTTATGCCATCATTAGACGACCATCCATCATCTGTCATATTTAATAACGGGTAGCCGTCACTTGCTCTCACACAACAATGAAAACAAGCACCAGTAATGTCAACAGGCTCCCTAGAAAAAATTGTGGCATAAGATGAGCTACTAGCTGGAAGATTTACCCAACAATTAAAACAAAAATTACCAGTATCAAAATCAAAATCAGGAGTATAAGGAATCTTAACATGTCTTGTGTTATGAAAAAAACTATACGCCATCAACTCCGCACCCGTCGCAACAGCAGATTTGGTTAATGAGCCTACAACTTGAGCATGATTACCTTGTACACATCGGTCGGAGACGGCTTCGGTAACACTGATATTGTCGAACCAAGCTGTAACCCCTGCAACAGTACTCCCCGCAGACATCGAAAGGTATAATGTAGAGGAAACGGGGGTAAAAGTAAGCTTGTGGGTTGTGAAAGATGAAGTCCCGGTTTCATCCATATAACCATACGTTGTCCCAGAGGGAGTATTATTGTCTACATAAAGTCTAGCTCTAGGGGCAGTACCATTTTTTAAGTCAACAGAAACACAATATGTTTTTCCTATAGTAACGGGAACCACCTGATAAAGGTAACAGTACCCGTCAGCATCTTGGGTCAGTTTGAATGTTCCTGCATCAATAGAAAAACCCTCTAAAGTCGTGTAATAGCTCCAATTGGCTAGACTTGTTCCATCTCCGTTAGTAACCAGCTCACCACCAACACTACCACTCTCAGTATCAGCCATCAGACAAGCTTGAATATCACCCCGCATTACGCCAGTATTGTAATTGTTGGTTATATAGGCAATTGCTCCGGCTGAGGGATTAGATGGGTTGGGGTAGAAGAAATGTAAACCTTTTGTTGAACCTATGTAATCACTACCCATAGTGGCATAATTACTAATTGTGATGGTAGGAATTAGGGATAAATCCCCCCCGGATATATGGTAAAACTCATCACTATTTTCTTTTGAGTAATTATGTGCTGTTACAACTAAATCAGTTAAAGGTAATGTATGTTGGACTCTGATTTTACGGGAAGAGGTACCCCCATCAAAATCATAGACAAATGCCCCATCAGCGCGAAAACCAACTATATGTGCTGGCTCATAACCGCTCTGACTACAAGTCATATTCTTCACAGTACCAACACCAGCAGGCCCATCAATAATACTTATACCGCCATCAGTAGCAACAGCAGGAGTAGGATAGCGCATATTAGTTGCAGGATTGATAGGTGCGTTAGGGAGGCGGGTTACGGCGAGGTCGTTGACAGAACCGTTAACTAAAATTGGAGATGTAGATAATGCACCAGAAAACAATCCAGCTACATTTCTATTTATAATACCACAATTGTAATAGCCACAATAAGTAGCGCCAGAAGAATAATAAGAAGAATTGGGAGCATATCCGAATGCAGAATCAACTACAAAATTCACAGCGGTAACACAATTATATATTCCGTCTTTTCCTACAAATAAACAACCATTAATCATTTTTACTCTTTTAATTGGCCCTTTACCCATAAGCCTACCATAAGAGTTACCTAATAATACCATCCACATCGGCACATCTGGATCAGTCAAATCATAAATAGTAACCTTATCACTTTCACCAGTAATCAAAACTCTTGCAGGTGGCTTTCTTGTCTTACCCCTTGTAGAAGTATTCAAAGGCTCATTGTAATAAGAAGTATCCCCACATTTATTAATCCAATCTGGGTCATCATCATCAATTACATCATGAATACAAATAGCCTTTACATCAACTGAGGCAACAATTTTTTCAATTTTATTTAATATTGCATTATCAATATTTAATTTATTAATTTCAACATCGCCAGAAGCACGATCAATTTTAAATGGTGTATCCTGCAATACTCCAGAATCATTATATCTCGAAATAGCAAGATCGGATCCTACATTACTTCCAGTTTCGTCTTCTCCGTCAGAAGCAATTTCCCATCTTTGTGAGCTTCCGGTATTTAATTTAATTCCTGCTGATGTTGTTGTTGAATTATTATTTAAAATTAAACTGGGTGAAGATTTGCTTATTGTCAAATTACCATTTGTTATTTCATCCTGATCGTTTCTGATAAATTGTAATGAATTTAACCCATCCAATGTATCTGCATCACATTCAGTTGACATATTCCCAGTATGAATAATTTCTTTCCAAGCATCCCATGCAGTTGAGGTACCAAATCTAAATTTTAAATCATTCCCAGCTAAATTTGATGATAATTGAAATGCTCTAGATGCAGATGCTTGAAAATGAACTTTTACATCGCTACCCACATAATCAGTTGAAATACCTTCCATTGAAACACTTGGTAAGGTTGCATCAGCTAAATCAAGAGTTGTTTTTATTCTCTCACATTGTATAATACCATTTACATCCAATAATTCAGATGGGTTATCAGTTCCTATTCCAACCTTATCATTATATTGGGTGATAATTGATGAATCATAATATGTAGCAGGAGCCGTTGTTGAGCCAGTTGATGCGGTTTGGGTTAGAGTTTGACCAGAATAAATCTCAACAAATACTTTCAAACTCCCAGAAATAACTGCCGCATAATTTGATAAACGTATTCGAAGTTCTAATTTTGTATTGCTATTATCCCAATTTGCATCTAGCGTAAAATCATTTGAATTTGAAACACCGCTATTTAATATAGGTAATACTTCAGCCCAACCAGTTGTAGTTCCCGAATATGAGCATAATAAGAATCGCTTTGACCCAATCGTATTATTCCCATCCCCAGAAATCGTAACCGCAGCCATTACAGATGCGCCAGGAATATAACCAATCTCAATATAATTATCTTCAATGGTTGGTGTTGTTCTGGTTAAGGTTGTGGTGGTGCTGACGGTCCCGCCGAATTCAATATTTTGAGATCCATCTCCGATAAAAAACTTTTTTGTATCGGTACAAAATCCTGGCTCTCCTACCCCTAATACAGGAATGTTATTTTGAGAACCACTTTTGAATTTAATATTAGCCATTTATTTAAAACTCCGACCTTAATCGTTTTTGATTGCGTAACATATAATCCTTTATATTATGTTCTGTGTTAATGGATTTATTATACATCTAAATTTATCATTATATATTAATAAGTGAAAAAATATTCTTTTAATTACAAACCAAAGGAGCAAAGAATGAAACACGATTTTTAACAAAATTATCTTTAAAGGAATTGAAGAGAATGAGTGATGATTCACTTCTAGATGAAGATACATTAAAAGATTATTTCAAATATATGAGGGAATACACGGGCATATTCGATGGGTCAAGGATAATTAAATCTTTGACCCATCATAAAATTATTTTTTAACCCAATGCTAGAATTTTAATTGTATCCATGCCAATAAATTCATTTACATTCACGCCTTCAAATTCATTATCACCAGTCTTTTTCGGCAACATTATATCTCTATAAACAATATGTAGATAATCCTTTGTAATCGGATATCCTGTTTCAACTTTTTCTTTTATAAATGAAATATTTGATAATACTTTTAGGCGCAATGGTTCGGGCAGTTGAGATATAGCCCCAAATGTGCCTGTGTCAACCCTACCGCTGGTACGTATCTGTCTTTCTGCATCTGACGTAAAATACATTACGTAATAAATAGCTTCACTTTCTTCAAACGATAAACCAGATTCAACAATTTCTTCTTTATATCTTTCAATCAATGAACGCAATTGTGTTACCTTTAATGCAGCATCTTTTATCATATGACTAGATGATTGCATACCACGATTGGCTTCCTCCAATTTGGTTTCTTTTTCGAGAATAGCAATACGTTTTAATAATATTTCATTTTTTGAATCTGCCGAAGTTATCATATCTTCAGCTTCTTGCTTCAATATATCAATTTGAATCTTTAATTTTTCGCATTTTAATATTGATTTTTTATGACCTGTTTTTGCAGAAAATAAGGCATCCAATTTACCCTGCAACTCCAATAAACATTGCTTAACTTTACGCTGCGGTGTAAAATGTTGAGCCATTTGAACACAGGTATCTTGAAATTGTGAGGTTGATACATTTGTTTCAGCCAATTCATCTGGATATAAGTCTGTTAATGATATTTCATTTTGCAAAATATTCATTGTTGATTTAAAAGATTCTTTTATTGAAATCGGGTATTTTTCAGAATTTATAATTCCGCTAAATGTTTCTTCGATTGAGTTATTTACATGAACTGCTAATTCGCTTGTATTATTTTGTGACATTTTTATTTTTCCTTCAAAGTAATTGTAATATCAAAAACTGCTTCTACACCAATTCGATTAAAAAAAGTTTCTGCATAATATATCCCATCTGTTTTTGAAGCAAATTCTTCAGCCATTATAGCCAAAGCTTTTTTGCCAGTTAATTGGCCTTTAGTTATTAGCTCATCCATTAATTCATCATAGTTTTCTAATTTGTCATCTTTAAAAATTACATTAGTCATTTTCATTTTCTTCGGCAAAGGAATGTTTATAAAAACCAAAAGGTTTACCTGGGGATGTGTGCTCACAAATTAGTTGGGATGATAAAGCTATTGCAACTGTTTTTTGTTTGGAGTCATAAAGTTCGCGCTGAAAAGTAACTGGATTATCAATAATAAAATTTTCAGCTTCCGGGAATATAGCAACCATTTCATCAATCGGGGTTATACATCTAAACATTATTAGAATCCTTTTTGACAATTTGAATTAAATCTGCTAGTTCACATTTATTAACAATATTAATAAAAGCCAATGCCATTATATAATCATTATTAATTGGCATATATACATCTTTTGGAATATTCTTAAAGTTTAAAAATACTTCACCGTCTTGGTTATGTACAATGTATGATACATATTCTTTGCTTGATAAAAGCAAAGTATACATTTCTGGAGTTAAAACAATTTTATCCTTGCTAACTTGTAGCACACCCCTTTTATCTGAGCTCATTGAAATGACCTTCTACATCTACAATTAACCGTGTCAATTGTAGGTCTGTAAAATTGTCATATATTCCAAAATGCATTGTAAATCTATCGTTCAAATTAATTACTTCATCATTATAATTAATTTTATCAAACCAAATTAGTTCAACAACAAATGGCAATGGACGATAATCATCAAAATATGCAACATTGAGTTCATCAGGATTTAATGTGGTTTTTATTTTTTCCATAAAATCATAACTTATTGAAGCCATTTATTTCTCCTTATCAACGCATTTAAATGTGAATTTATTACCAGGTGAAAAAATCGAAGGGTTAAATGAATAGGAATTAATATCAATTCCTAACTCACTTTCCAACGGTGTGTAAATTATATGATTTTCTAAATCAACATGCAAACATTTTATATCCCTATCAATCCAGATATGAAAACCATTTAGAATTGCAAGCTCAGACATATGAGCATCTTCGCTTATCATGACCCCATCTTTGTTTTTATTATGGCATACAAACCAAGGCTCTCTTGCTTGCTTAAAGAATCGTATATCAATTAAAGCACATCCCAAACCAACAAGCCAATTATTTTCAAATAAACTTATCTCTTTCGGAGTAACATTTCCAATATGATCCACCATTTTTTTATCATTTATTTGTAGATGGATTGAATGTGTTGGAATACCCTTTAATGTATATTCGCCAGATATAATATCTATCCCATCCTTTTCAATATGTTCAACCATCTTATAGATGGCATCCGTGGGTAATACAACATCATCATCAATAAATAATACATAATGACAATCTCTTTTTATTGCTTCTTTGACAATAGCAGTTCTAGCTTCATCGACCTGCATCCCCCAAACTTGATAAAGTTCTGCAGTATACCCTCTAGGAATAGGTAGTTTTTGAATATTAGAAACGATTGGGTCATTCTCTTTGCGGGTGGGTACACCAATTAAAATTTTAGGAGATATTTGAGGTGTACGCAATGCATCAAATTGTTCGGATGTCGCAAATTGGCTGGATGCATATTTTACATTTTTTGTATCGCCACCAAATATTTTTTTATTTATCTTATCACAATGGATAATTTTTAAATCAATTGCTAATGGAACCTCACCAGTATACTCCAATAGATTTTTTGTAAAAAATGCATCCTCGCCCATCAACCAATATCTAGGATCTAGCGGATCACCAAATGCCCAGAATAGGGGGAGGGGCACATTTCCTGCTACAAAATCTAAATCAATTAAACAAAATCCCATTGCACACAAATCGCAAAGATGTATATCTTCTTCAAATCCTTCAACCGGACATGGGCATTTAAATTTATGAGCTGTATCATGCGGCTCAATCTTTTTAAGATAATCTCCAGCGACAACTTTTGATTTAGTTGATTCCATCAAATGTAATAATTTGCTCAATGCATTTATAGGAACTAATATATCATCATCAATAAATAATAATTTCTTAGCTCCTCTTTTCAAAGCTTCAATGACCGCCACATTGCGCGCTTGAACCACTTCCAAACCAAATATATCCATTATATCAACAGTCATATTATTTGGAATATACAGGCGATTTCGTGCGTCTGTTAAAGGAATGTCATCCTTACTCCGACGAAGAGATGCAATACAAATATCATAGCCTGGCCTGGTTGTTTGAATGGTAGAATCTGCGATTTGTTTTTCAAAATGTCTCCAAACAAAATTCATACTTCCTGATTCAATTGACATTCTTACGCGCAATATAAAATCGTTTACAATACGATTCTCCCAATCAGAAAGATTTGATAGTTCTTCCCATATTGTTTTCGATTCAAGCTGACCTCTTGATGATCTTAATTCAATTTCAATTGTTTTTAAAAGTGGTAGAAGAATTTTCATTAAAGCTCCATTATTATTCAGAAATAATTTCAGTCAAATTACCTGTTGCAAATTCTAGCCCCATCTTAAAATACTTCAAATTAATCAAAGATTTTTTCGCTGGCCCTTCAATAAATGTTGCACCTCCATCGCCATATATAAAAGTGGATGAAATATCACCATTTTCATCTGCACCAACCGCGATATGTGAATCACGAATAGTTTTCAATAATTCATTAATATCGTCTACAACTTTTTTAGTTTCTTCAGTGAGATTAGCCCCATCCCAGTGTTTTGTAATTTCATTCGTCATTTTTTAAGCTCCTTTTAAATTTCAATAAGATCCAAAAATTTCTTCGCGACTCTAACATAATCATATGTTAATGAATATGCTTTTGCTGATTTTCGTTTTGTTTCAAGATGTGGATCATTTAATGCATGAATAATTAGATCTACAAATTTATTAAATGTTCCTTCGTGGAATACATTAGGCTGATCTAAAATGTAGCCATTGTTTTTTATAACTTCTTTTGACGCACCATTATTAACTGTAACAGGTAAACAACCACACATCATCCCATCTATAAACACACGCCCAAATGTTTCATGATATAATCCAGGGTGGATTAATAAATTGGATAATATATATTGTTTGTTAATTTCCAGCATTGGTACGCTTTCTTTCACGTGAATACCAGATGTATTTATTAAAGAATGAAATACTTTTTCATATTGAGAATCGCTTTCTTTTTGATTATACAGCCCCAAGGATGAGTAAATATAAAATTCGAGATCATCTCTTTTTGTTTTAATACATAACGAATCAAAAATATCTTTTAATACATCGATTCCTTTATAGGGAACACTTGTAAAAATAAGTCTATTCATAGATTTTTCAAGACTGGGTGAGAAATCCATATGTGGATCTAAACAATTAGGAAGAATTTCAGATGCTGAAATATTGAAGTTTAAATAACGATGGCATGTACCCCTCTGCCATTCAGAAACAAAAAATACTTTTTCAAATAACTTAGTCGGATCCGCATTTATCATCCATTTGCAATTATTCTGGTCGTATGCATCATGGCACCATATATACATTTTTTTATGGCCAACATAATTGCGAAATGTTGAAGCAGGTATTCGATTAAACAATATAATATCACATACATTTGCATATGCATCAAAATTTGAAATGTGGTCAATTTGAAGTCGACCTGATATTTCCACGCCGATATTTGAATTATTAAGGAGTACAACGGAATTGCCTAATTGGGTTAAACCTTTAGCCAATAAAAGAATAGAACTCTCTGAACCACCAATAGGTTGATGGCTCAGAGAGTTTAAAGTAAATGCTTGACCTGAATCAAACAGGAGGATTTTTTTCATGTATTCTCCGAAATTCGTATATTATTTTAAAATGTTTTAACAAATTTACATGCCGTGTGAACCATTATATTTTTCACCATACTTATTTTCCATCTTTCTTTTCTTTTCTTCCAAATTGGTTTTTTTGGCTTCAAGTTTTTTAATGGTATTAATTATAGCATTTGTTTGTTTTACATCATCTTTAGCTACTTTTTTAACTTCTTTATTCAATAAGTCAAGAGCTTTTTTTGCGCCTTCCAGATGGAAATGATTTATACAAAGTTGTCTCTGGTTGGAAATGCGAAGTGTTCCACATTTAAATACGGCCCGATCTATCTGTGATGTAATTACCCGCCATGCTTCCCATACAGGAAACACAGTTAAAGCACCCAACCATCTTAAAATATTTCCTTCATTCAAAGCTTGAAGATTTTTCATAACACTATCATATGCTGGTGTAGCTTCAATTTCTTTTATTACTTTTTCATCAACCTCAGATATATTTTCATCTTCCAAAATATATCTAGCTAACATCAAACTATTGTTTTTGCAAATATTGATTTTCTTATTTAGCTTTTCAACATATGCTTCATTCAAACCTGATATGATTGTTTTTTCTGCCGCAATATATGGCAATAATCTAATATCCATTACGGAGTTCCTTTTTCGTTAAATTTTTATTAAAATTATTTTCGCATCTATAATTTCGCTGTTTTGCAAACTACGACCAACTGTTTGACCATTTGAATCGGGTGCAACAATTGCCCCGCCATCTTGTGAACTAATAAGTCGATCACCTCTCCTAACAATTCCAAAAACCTTACAAGGAACTTTTCCAGTAAGAGCAATAGGCACACCACCATCTAATTTGCTATCCATTAAAAATCCTGGATTAGAACTAACAACTCCAAGAATTTTATTTGAAGCGGTTTCATATGATTTAATACCATCTTTGCCAGTACTTGCGTGATCAAATAAAATAACATCACCTTTTTCGTAATCACCATTAATAGTATATCGTTCCGCAAGATCAGCATATTGAGATGAGGTTGCTACACCATCAAATGATGTTCCGTATACATCCCCCAGCCGATGTGTTGCATCCCCAATATCATACGTTCCATTAGTGCTAACTGTTATTTCACCATGTAAATCAATACCATAAATTTTCATATTTGAAAACCCCCAACATTATATTTTAAAATATACAACTTGCCTTTATATTATGTTCGAGATTATAAAGTTAATTAACAAAAAAAATCCCCAGTATATAATGGGGATTTTTTTTGCAAAATTAAACTATTTTATTTGGTTAATCCCAGCGATCAATCAAATATTTATTTTCAATATTATCTAAACTTTTAACAGCTAATGTCATTGCTCGTTTAACATCATCTTGATACAAGACACCACACGCTAAATCATCTCCATCCCCACCAATTATTTTAGTTTTTTCTGAAAATGCATTAATTGTTTTTCTAACTGGATTGAGCTCGGATCTTAATATTTCTGGAAATAAACACGACCCAACTTCAAACCAGCGACTATCACAGCACCCATCTAAAATTAAAATTACGCCATCACCAAATATTTTTGTAAATTTATCAGATTGCCATTGAGATGGTTTGTGACAAATTGATTTTACTTTAGCTGATTGATTAGGAGCCAACCCCCATAAATAAGAATCAGTTAGGTGTGGGTAAACATACCATGAATAAGGATTCCTTTCTTCTGAATCACTATCCCACAATATAATAGGTGGAGCATCATCATGCAAACATGTTAATATTCCACAATATGGTGCACTATTTGGAATTATAAATTTCATTTCCTGAGCAGTTGGTAAAATAGTTTTGGCGAATTTATACCATGAAATTGATATAGGCGGTGTATCTATTTTTGATACAGATGCAACATTATTTTTCCTAAGTTTTGAAAATACACCATCTTCACGGCCCTTTTCATTACAATCAGGGCACCGTGTTGACACCCAAAATGACGCACCAATAACTTCATCAGCTTTTGCATATTTACGCAATAAAGATTTTTCAATCCCCAAATCAGCTACAATTTTTTCAGCCTGGTCAATATTACCTACTGACGGGGGGGTTTGTGGCCGTTGATATTGGGTCGGATCCATTTTTTCATTGAATGATTCTTTAATTCGACTAAATGACAAACCTTCTTTAATACCATCCAATAATGTCCCTAGCATAGATGAACTGATATGACAAAACCCAACAGGTGCTTCAGCTACAACTTTCCATAAATAATTACTGGTTTCACGTTTTCCCATGTCACCAATAACCTTATGAATACCCAGAAACCAACTTGCGCTTGTCATAAATTTTTCGCTACGCATAAGCTGATTTGTTGTTAAAACTTTTATTACTTCAACAATTGAATCTTCCGGATATTTTTTAATTGCTGCAATTAACATTAAATAATCTTGCAATTTTTCAGCTGAATATTGGCCAGGTGTTTTAACCAAACTTCTATAGACAAATTTTCTCTCTGGTGTAATTGCCATATGAGACCATTCATCAGTTATATGGTGACCCCATTCCTTTTTATTTGTATAAAAAACTCCGCTGACAATACTTTTTCTAACATAATTATACATTTCATCAATAGCAGTTTTATAATATTCAGACATACCAGAGCTATTTAAAAAAACTGGATTTATAATGCCGTTATCATCAACTGTAACCAGTCCACAATATTTATTTACAAATGAACGACAAGCATTACAATTAAAATGTTGTTTTTCTTCTTCACTTTCGACAGGTAAATTATTCAGAAAAATATCAAATAGATTTTGGCTTTTTGTTTTAAACAGATTTTTACATTGTTGTGTTTGCCAAACAAAATTATTTTGGAATATAACTAAGAAATTTTGATATAATTTTTCATCGTTTACAAATTTACCATCTGCTGATAATGATGTATTCATTCACCAACTCCTTGTTTTTAATTGTTAAAAGAATTTTGGCCTAACGTCTTACTGTATATTCTAATTCATGTGTATCATGTTTTCGTATAGTCTTAAACCACGGCTTATGTATTTTACAAACATAATGTCCAGTTGCTACCGGTATTTTACACCCAGGATATCTACAAATACTCCCGCGAAATATTTCTTTTTGTGGAACTTTATTACCATGAACATCGAGATCAAACACATAAACATCTTCATTTTTCTTTATATAATTAGTCACCATATTGCTGACTCCTATAAACTATGCATACCCGCATTAATATGATTACATAATTTAATTAAATACAAAGCTTGGCTTCTTGCATCTTCCAATGCATTATGAGGAATCGTTGGGTGTACATAATCCTCACCTAAATGTTTAAACAAATTTGAAATTGTTCGATAACACATATTATCATAATATTCCCATTTCGGTTCAATACCACATTTCTTATACGCATTGGTTAAAATGGCATTATCAAAATCAGATCCATTACCCCATATTTGTGAATCTTCTTTAACAAAATAATTAAATTCCCTCAATACTCCATGCAAGGTGTCCTTTGCGTCAACAAAAAATGCAGATGTATTTTGATCTTGTTTTAGCCACCACATAATAGTTTCTGATGAAATTTTAAGCCCAACTTTCATGGAACTTTTTAATGATACAGGAAGATGAAATGTATCAACAATTCCATCTTTTGAAAATCTAACCGCACCTATAGAAACAATAGCTGCATTTGTTGAAAGATCCATTGTTTCTATATCAACCATGATATTATTTTCATTCTCTAATAACATTTATTCTCCTTTATTCTCCTTGTAATAATTATCAACAATTTGTTTAGCCTCTTTCCATAATGTATTGTCACCTTCTTTCAAAACTTCGAGCAAAAGTTTCTTCTCTGCCATATAAACTTTTGCAAATTTTGGGTCAAATATTATTATGGATTTGCTGTTATCAATTAAATCTGCTAGTTTTATTGTTTTTGCATCTGGGTTTGCAATTTTGGTATGTAATAAATCAATACGCTTTCGCCTTTTTCTATTACCATCTGCTGGACGACTAACATCGGTTAGCATTTCAACAAGAGTTGCAATATTCCAATTGAAAATTCTTCTAATATCATCCATGGTTGCATCCGTATCTTCCACCACATCGTGTAAAAATGCAGCTGCTATCATATCCGAGATATGTGGAACTTGCCTAACAATTTCAGCTACATTATACAAATGTGTAAAATATAATTCATTTGTATATTTACGCCTTTGATAAAGATGTTTACCAAAAGCGTAAATTTCAGCCTTCATTGTATTATTCATTACACTATATCTATACCCAAGTCAATTGTTGAAATAACATTGATTTCTTCAACAATACGACTACGTAAATACATTTCCAAATCTTCCATTATATCATTTTCTTCATCAAGATAACTGCGTCCATCATCTTCCGAATTCCATAATTCAATATTCAAAAAATTAATCATAATACCGAACCCTGTTGAAGTAACTGTAACCATTACTTCATCATGTTCAATCTGCGTATAAATCTCCGTATTTAATTGTTCCACAATTAATTCTATCTCTAACAAACCTATCATTTTTTTCTCCTTGGTTTGGGTTATTCGGACATGCTTCACATGGTTGCATTGGGTTTAATAAGGCACACTCATTACAACATAATATATCACTATTTATTTTTTCTTTTTTATTTTCCATTCCTCCCACCGTTTTTTATGCTGCTCAAAAAGATTTACATACACACTAGCTGATAATTGTAACCCAGTTCTTCTTTCATATTCAACAGCCAATTGACTGATTGTATATCTAGGAACTGTTTTTTTACATGGGGCTAATAATTTAAATCTGCGGTTAGATTTAAATTTTGGTTCAATATAATTAAATATTTGAAATAAAATTTCGTTATCTGATAAATTTTTATATGGATCAAACATTTTATCTCCTATTTAATATTTTTTCATTGAGTATCTCCGCATAATAAAATTTCAAATTATTGGGTGTATTGTATTAGATAATAATATATATAGTTAAATTGTTTGAACGTATGGGGGGTATTACAGAAAGATGTCGGAAGGAGGGGGTAAAAACAATTAATATGGCTGGACATGATATACCACCCAGCCATATTAATTAGTTAATATTATTTAAAGCTCAACACCAAACTGGAAATTATCAAAATCATCTCCGGCTTCATTTTGTGTGGATGAAATATTAATAGACCGAAGAGTCCCCGAGCAAACCTGTGCCCCATCCAAAGTAAAAGAACATACCAGCCCAAATTGACTGAAAAATGAACCAAGTGTAATAACGCCATCAGGCAAAGTTATTCCAATGTTTAACCGTGTAGTGTCTCCGCTAATCTGTGAATTTGTAAGATTTACATTTACAACTTCGGTTGATGATGCATCTTTCAGTATAAAATTAGTCATGCTAACCTCCAAAAATTATTTGTTTATAATTTCAATATAATTATTGAAATTCCACCAACTATCTTTAAATTGGACATTTTCAAAATTCCCACCAGGAATAAATCTACGAATGCCCCTATCAATCATTCCATCATACGCCATGTTGAAATGAGAATTCTTATCAATTGCTTCAATTGGGTTTTTCACAATGGGTAAATTTACACTATTGTCATTAAACCACCCACTGGGTATATCATTTAGTATTGGATTGTTAATTGTCATTTTTGCTATCTGAATCCAATATTTATACGCTTGTTCATATGCAAAACATTTATGTAGACTATCCATAGATGGCTCTTCTGTAACACCTAAATTATGAATAGGACAACTCCAACAAACATTACCACTTGAATAGTTATATACCGGGCAATCAACACATCTGGCTCTTGTCCACAAGGTTCCATATTGATAACTGAAATTTCTATATAATTGTCTATATGAAATAACTTTATCAAAAAGATTTCCGTACCATAAAAATGGTTTTTGCATTGGTGTTGTTATTGGGCCATGGCATGGATAAAGAGATCCATCGACGTCCACCCCAATTTGGGTGTTTAATGCTGAGCAATATGGAAATGCATTTTTACTTCTACTGCTCGTGTTGCCAAATAATTTATATGAATAAAAATCAATAGTTGTTATATTTTCTTTAGTTCTACGTTTTACAAGTTCAACCATTTTTCGTTGAGCATCCAAGAATCGATTAACTAATTCTTTATTATCCATATCTTCACCAGACATACGCATCGGCAATACGGGTAAAGATGTATACCATTTATTCGGGGTTGAAAAAAATTCAGCTGCTGCTATCCAATTGTCTGCAAATTTTTCGTCTTTTAAATGAATAGTTGAACAAAACGTATATGGTCTATTCTTTAAATTATGTTCTTTTGATAAATGGGATAGATTTCCAACAAAATTTTCAATCTTATCATATGAACCTGCGCCGCCTAATATTGGCCTTTGAAAATCTTGTAGTGATTTTGGCCCATCTAACGATACTTGAATTGATGTAAATGCTTCATCAACAATCATATTGTGAAATAAATTTTCAATCCGTTTATTCCAAAACGTTCCATTCGTTGAAGTATTTAATTTATAATTACCTTTGCCATATGTTTCTCTTGCAAATTGTTGCATAGTTTCAAGAGTTGAAATATTTGCAAATGGTTCGGCTCCCCACGGAGATAAATAAACTTTTCCATCTTTTGTTAATGATTTTCTAACTTTTTCATCCGGCGATAACGATGGAAACATTTCAGAACTTTCTTTTAATATCTTGTGCACCACATCGCTTGAAACAACCTTATTTTTCATTCTAGGATCATCTATATAACAATATCTACATCGTAGATTACAAACCAAAGACGTGGGTATTTCAATGGCTGTAATACCTTTTATAAAGTTCTTTACAAAAGAAATTGCATCATTAGTATCTACATCAACTGGGATATCATCAACCACCCAATCAGATCCTTCAATTTTAGCTGATTTTGTTTTAGATGTTGAAATGCCTTTATAATTAAATCCAATATCATTTAAATCATATTTAACCATTATATTCCTCTATCTTCAAAAATTCCAATTTACGATATCATATGAATAATCTAAATTTCCTGTTCTTCGTTTGTGTAGATGGTTAACCTCTTTAATATTATTTTTCTTAAATGTTAAATTGCATAATGTTATGCCACGCAATATTAATAAAAAATTCAAAATCATTTTATTAAAATCAAATACATAAGTATTCAAATTTAAATTTATTGGCAGTCGATTTTTTCCAAAATTATCAACATCATAATTTATGACATATTGATTTATTGATTTTGAATAACCTTGCTTATCAATAATTAATGGGGTTGTGCCACACATTATTTGTTCACGTAATGATATTGATAAACATTCAGTGTTGGAGAATAAAATACTATATCTGTAACAATTATAAACATCGACCAATCGCTTATGGTCAGCTTCACCACAATAATTAATCAAATGTTTAATTGTTTCATAGTATTTTTGGTCTGTGATAAAACCATAAACATCAATATTACAATTCAACTTTTGTAAAACGTCACACGGCAATTTATCATTTGATATTCTACCGGCGTATACAAATCTATCATTTATTCTTGGTTTATCTTTATTTTCCCATATATTACCTGGTACAAAATGTAATGGAAAAATTTTATTTATATTTCGGGCTTTATGATTTGGGTTAATTACATATTCATAATTTAAATCAATTGACCCAGTCATCCAGTCAGGAATTTGTGATAGTGTACCATGCGATATATTTAAAATATATTTGAATTTATTATTTGCAAATATATTTTTATATGTCATTGCATGAGGCGAATAATCATTTATTATTGCAATATCATATTCGTAATTTATAAATTCTTTAGATTGATTTATACATTGGGTCGTATAAACATCGATCGAATTGATTCCACCAAATCTTTTTATAATATCTAAAAACAATTCACCAATTAATGAAACCCCAGCACCTCTATCTAAATTTATAAATAAACATTTCATTGCAGCTCCGACAATAATTTGTTTATTGTATCTGCACCATATGTATTCTCAACTGTATTTTTTAATGTATCTTTTTCAATTGAATGTTGATTATGGCTATCATATATATTCTTCCAATCATCAAAAATTTCAGCAAAGATATAAGTTTTCAATCGTTGAAAATTACAAATGGATTCAATTGGAATCCAGGGATCGCCCCAGTATTCATATGATGCACCTGCGCATTGACCTGCACACAAATCACGAATAACACAGGCCATACATAACGGATGGTTACGATGATTATAAATAGAAGTTTCAGAAATCATTTTTGAAAAATTAATTGTTTTTTCAAGAACGTTTCCTTTTACCCACGGCGGGTCAACAACTCTATGACAAAATGGTAAATCTCCATTTGGCATAATTGATATTGTGGTCAATGCCGAACATCCCAACCCACGTGGTACAATTGACATAGACAAAGTATTAGATTGCCTAAGCGTTTGTTTATCAATTCGTGGTTCTAAAAATTGTCGTATTTTACCTAAAGTTTTAACAGCATCAATTGCATTATCTTTCATTAACGGATGCCGAACCTCCAGAAGATATGGAACAATACCCATATCAAAAAATGATTTTACAGTATCAAGCCATGTTGAAATAGATTCAAAAGTCAACATTGGGTGAAACCCAAAATGATATTTTTTAGCCATAGCGACCAATTTTTGATAATTTATCTTTTCATCATAAGATAACATTTTACCAAATTTGGATAGAGATCTTTGTGCATCCTGTGGGCTGCCATCAACAGACAAGCTAAATGAAACTCTATTTTCACCAGCTTCCAATAAATCTATTAAATCAGGTTGGGCTAATTCTTGTAAAAGTCTGGCATTGGTTGGTATAACAACATTTCTAAATTTGAACTCAGAAATCATTATATGAATAATTTCTTTTAAATATTGATAATTTACACCAGCATCACCACCAAATAATTCACCGCATCTGGATGAATAGAAACCAACATCGATTTTAAATGTTTCTAAAAAATTATTTAATAACAATCTGGCTTTACTTGGTGTTATATATGTTATTGGTGAAGCATTATGTTTTTTAACCCGATAACAATACTTGCAATTATTTTGACATTTTTCAGATACAACTAATTCAATTCCTGAGATTCGATTTAAAATTTTTTCTTCAATGGCCTTTGGGTATTCATCTATGCAATTCATAATATTCGCTGCATCCTTTAAGAATTTAGATATTTATTTCGAATTAATGTAATATTGGATAACAATAATGTGTTTTTGTATCCATTTTTTATTTCCTGTATTTCAGGAGTCGTTTTATCATTTGCAATTGTGGATTCATATTCACTACGAAAATTCGATATATCACGTAATGCTATAGCTTTTTCGATATTAATTTCCATTATATTATTCCCACCATTGTTTGATTTTAGGTGACATTTTTGCACCCGTGGATTTTGGCGCATGTTGCTCATATTTGTTTTTTAATAATATTGTTGTATTTTTTTCACCAACCATCAAAGCATTTAACAATAGTTCATTGTTTGCTTTTTCGATTTTAAATATTTCAAATACTTTAGACATATGTGCATCTAAATTATCTTTATTGGCCTTGAAATATTCCCTCAATTGCTCATACATATTTCTTTGATCTTCAAAATTATTCTTTAACAAAATAGCTGTTAAAGAAGCCAGTGCTGCATCTTTCGGTGATTCTTCCAATATTTCAATAAAATTCATAATTGCTCCATATTAAATTTTTAAAAAATTTATTCTCCACCATTGCCGACTGACTGACAATCGGATCCATTATAGCTTCCATGAATTGATGTATTTAAATCATTATTATACCCAGAATGATTATCATTTAATTCACTATTATTATGTGATGATTGTACAGTGCTATTATATGTTGAATAAACACCTTGCAAATGACCTGAATATTTTGTCCCGTCCGCTGCTGCATGAACTGTTGTATTATATGTTGCATTAACTGTTGTATCATCAGAAGCATCAGCCCCTACCAAATTACTTGATTGAACTGTTCCATCATAATTTGATTGAACTGTTCCATCATCATAAGAATCATATGCATAATTATCTCCGGAATCGACAGAATAATTATCATATGAGTCAACTCCTGAATCATTCGATGAATAAACAGAATTATTTGCACCAGAATCATCACTTGATTCATATGATACATTTCTGGATCCATCATTTGTTCCATAATTTGAAGAATCGTGTGTAGTATCTTGGTTGGAGTTATGTGTTGTTAGAACTGATATGTATTGTGATGAATCATCAGTTCCATTATACCCAGAATGCACAGTTAAATTTTCAGATGCATCATCAGATATATTATGATTGCCATTGGCTATTGAATCATGTGTTGTATCAACAGCCGTACAATTTGTTGCAAATGATCCATCAAAATCTGTATCATGGTTATTATATACAACATTATCATCAGAATTATCAAATGAACTATTTTCAGTTCCATCATAATTTGCATTATGAGAAGTACAAGCTGAAATTGTTTTTGCTTCATCTATTGAAGTTCTTAATTCTTCGACATGCACAGGTTTAATATTTTGATTGTTTAAATTATTATCTGTCCATAGGCTATTAGATAAAGAACGATTCTGCCTTTCAATATTAATTTTTTCCCGCAATTCAACTATATGTTGCATAAACACTTGAGTGTTTATGGTTAACGGATCATCAGTCCAAACATATGACATAATAAGAACCCCATTTATATTATTTTAAAATTTATGCATAACCACCATCAAAAGTAGCTTTGACGGTCGTATCATTAGTTCCATCATGTGATGTATTTAACCCATTATCATAACCGGAATAAACAGCGTTATTATGGGATGAGCATAAATTTGTATTATATGTAGTTTGATCCGTATATTCATACCCAGTCTGCGCGGATGCATCGACCCCAACATCTTGAGAAGTATGATATGATTCATTATGTGTGCTTAAAACTGTTCCATTATCACCATTATCATGTCCAGAATAATTGGTGCTATCTCGACCTGAATAATGTGTGCTGTGATAACCATAATCATCACCACTATCATATCCGTTATTATAACCACTTAAATAAGATCCGTCATCCCCATTTAAAACACTTGAATTTAAGCCACCATGCGCAGAATTATCATTTGAGGAAAGAACTGTTCCATTGTCAGTTGCTTTTTGTGTTGTATCAGCAGATCCATTATCAGAATTATAATGAGCTGTTTTTACACCATCATTATGCGAAGATCTATCAACAACATCATGCCCCCCCAAATTAGAAGAATCATATGTCGAATGAACAGTTGCATGATCATTATTATGATAATTTGTATCTTGCCCATTATTCTGTGTATTATTATCAATTGAATTATGCGAACTTTGAACTGACGCATTATTCATTGCATTATCATTAACTTTCTGAGATGACAAAACTGATGTATTATAATTTGCATTGTCTGTTGTATAATTAGCATTGTAAACTACAGCTTTATCAGTTGGGCATGCAATATTATTCAAATCATCAATATCATTTCTTAATTCTTCAATATGTACTTTTTTAACCAATATTTGATTAGTTAATGGGACATCTGTCCAACTCATTTTGATTCTCCTAATTATACAATTGTAAACACATAGAAAAAATGATTTTCATCAATTTGCTGTTTTAACACATACCGCAAATCTCCGGTGATAGTAGAATCATCAATATTCACATCGACAGCAATTGTTAATTTTTCAATGAAATCATTTAAAGGCGTGTGAGTTTCGCTATGCACAATAATTTTTTTTAAATTGGTGTTATTTTTATCAATAGATTTTAAAGTAATTATAACATTAGTTAAATTGAAGAAAACATTTTGCGATTCTCTATCAACTATTTGAATTGATGCCATTTTATTATACCTTTAAATTGGAATTCCGATTTTTATACCAGAGTTTTCCGGTGGGTATTTCCATGAAGAAATTAATTCTATTGATGCTAAATTACCTTGGAATTTAACAACTCCGTCTATTTTTATTTTTATTTCATTGCCTATTTCATTATTAATAGCCGTCGCATCCAGGGCATGATAACTATGAATTAATAAATAATCATTACCACCACCCCAAATATAATTGCCGGCAATCAGTCTTACGTCATTAATGCTTAATACAATTGCATCAGATGAATTTAAAACTTCAATTGATTCCATTTATTTTTCTCCTACCAACATTTCAATAGCAAATATAACTCATATATATGTTCTATATTTTTAAGTTAAATTCAATTTGATTAGCGTATATGATTGTAATAAAAATTCTGCGTAAAAAAGAACCAATGGATTTATGTATTCCATTGGTTCTTTTTTAATTATTCAATAAAAATTAAAATGGGTAAATACTTGTACCACATCTATTGCAATATTTCGAATATGATTTATTTAACAATCCACAAGTTGGGCATTTAATTTTTTGTCGGGTTGATTTAACTGTGGCTATTTTTTCATTTTTGATTGTTACACCTTTTAAATGTAAAACCATAGTTTTTTCTTCACCATAATTATGATGAATCTTAGATTCCCTAAAATTTTGATTTGTTCTTTGCCCTTTGACTGTTATACCTAAATCATTTACAGGCGTACAATTAACCATATATTGAGTTGAACATGTTGTTGTAACTTGCCCATATGTCGGATCTCCAGCCGAACAAGTCCATTGCGGGGCATGGTAATATGGTGAAAGTGGATCATTATTTCCACCAAAATTACTATCACTGCCACGAACATCCATCAAGCCTGAAAACGTCAAACGAGGTTCGACAAATTTATAAGTTATTACAATCAATCCATCTTCAATATTGTCACCACGATATTCAGAAATCTGCTCAGTCTTTTCAATAAATCTAAATTTATTTTTAGCACGCCCATTATCATTTAAAAACCCTTCCAATTCCATGCTTGTTTTTGGGTCAATTAAAATATTGTGGTTGCTTAAAACATCTTCACCATCAATTGTAATGCTAACAGCACATATTGATGTATGAAGATTTTTCAAATAAATTGAATAATCTGAACCGAATGGCAAATAAACATTTTCGCCTTGTTCACGAATTATTTTATCACCAACCTTGACACATGCAACTAGCTTTTCACAGTACATCATTTTCATTCTCCTTAATACGGACTACCGACTAACGCCCTTATTGTTTAAAGTCGGTTGGGTTTTACTATTACAAATGCAATAGCTTAATTATATGTTCTGAATTTAGAAGATAATTAATTTTAAATTAAAAATTGCACGCAAAAATATTTATTGAATTAACTTTTTTATAAATTGTATGTAAATACAGTATCTTTCGCTGGACCAATCATCCACAGTTTTATATTATTTGTAAATATTCCATGAGTATTATTTTCGTCATCTTCTTCTAATATATCAAATTGTTGATAAAAATTATCATAAACAGCAGATGTAATATCCCAAGCTGTACCTAACGAATATTGATATAACCTCGATTGTTGATAATCTAAAGCAATTAATTTATTACCAGAATTCATAAATAATATATCATAAAACAATGTAGTATCCGGTAACGTTGGGGTATATTCTCCTGTGAATGAAAGATTTGCAGTAAGATCCCATGCAACTGATACTGTATATTGTGTTAATTTTTTTGTATCATTTCCAGCCACATATAATATGGTCCCATCATCATTCCATTGTACACCAAACATATAATTATAATATGCAGATAATAATACAGATTGATCCTGCCCAGTACTAGTTGAAATATCCCAAGCTGTTGTTAAGGAATACCTAGCTATTGATTTATTTGAATAATCTACAATATAAATATACATACCATCTGAGGAAAAGGTCAATCCCATTGTATATGTTGTTGATATTGACATTTCGACATTTGAAAAAGTGGCTGTTGAAACATCCCACGGGGTCGAAAGATTATACATTGATATTTTATTCACGCCATACCCGCTGACATATAATTTATCACCATTTGGGTTAAATGCAATATCTGCCGATGACCCCTGTTGTGATGAAACATTAAATGTTTCATTAGCCCAAGATATGTTTTCAATATTTGTTGAAGGCGTTGATTCTTCTACCTCAGGAATCCATTTTACCCCATTGAAAATTTTAAAATCTCGGGTATTTGTATTTAACCAAGTATCACCTGTATCCGGATTTGATGGTTCAGTTGGACCAGGTTGGGTGAACGTAAATGTTCTTAATTTATTAAACATATTATAAATTCCTTTTTATACAAACATTGAAGAAAAATCAGTTCCATCAGTTCCACCACCATATCTTTTTAACCCGGACAAACACCCAACATTTACTGCTGTGCCTGAATCAAATGGAAATTCAATCCTATCAATTGAAGAACTACTATTTAATCCCAGAGAATAACCATGTATTGTTGAATTACAGCCATTTTCATAACCATTGCCGTACAATGCAGTTAAATTACCAACGCTTGTTGCAGTTCCTGAATCAAATGGGAATTCAATTTTGTCAATCGTGCTTAAAAAATTGGAATCTTCACGCCCGCCCATTGCATAACCAAATGTAGATGAATTACAAGAAGCAGAACAAAATCGTTTTGAAGATAAACGGGTATCATTAGAAGCAACTGCTGAATCAAATGGAAATGAAAGTCTACTAATCGCAGATAAATATATACTAGAATTGACATCAATATGATGATGCCCACCCATTGCATATCCAAATGTTGATGAATTACACCCAGAAGCTCCGCTTGTACTTCGCCCTAAATTTGATGTTGCTGTTGCATTTCCAGAATCAAACGGAAATATTAATTCATCAATTCCGGATATGTCACTTGTTAAGGCAATTCGCCCACCCATTGCATAACCAATATTTGAAGAATTACACGCAGTTGCTCGGCTAGCATTATGGCTAATTGTTCCAACATTGGTTGCAGTTCCTGAATCAAACGGAAATTCAATTCGATCAATAATTGATACGTACACTCCAGTAGTTCCAACATCGCCGCCAACCGTATATGCATAATTTGTTGAATTACAGCAATAAAAAGCATTTCGGTTCGATGAAATATATCCAACTTGTATGGTGGTGCCAGAATCAAATGGAAATTGCATTCTGTCAATTGTTGATATATGATCTCCAGAATAACCCCCTAAAATATACCCATAATTACCACCAGGTGATCCAGAAGCTGTTTTATTAAATATTAATTCCCATTCACCGGAGTTATATACTTTATATAATTTTGCAGATATATCATACCAAACATCATTCTGTTTTGGATTTAATGGAGGAATAGCTTGGGTGAATTTTGCTCCTGATCTTAAATTATTAACTACAATAGCCATTTTATATTTTCCTTTTTCTTTTATACAAACAATGTTGAAAAATCAGTTCCATCAATGCCTGTAACTTGATTCATATTTGAAACTAAAGTTCCTGTTTCTTCTACCACACCGGAGTCAAATGGAAATGTAATTCTTTGAACTATTGAAACCTCATAATCAGCTTGGTCATAACCTCCTGCTATAAATCCGTGTATTGTAGAATTAGACGCTGCTGATTGTACGGTGCTTCTGTGGTAAGATACTACAGCAGTATTTCCAGAATCAAACGGAAAAGTAGTTTTTTCTATATCCGCTTGTCTATACGCTGAACTATCTCTACCGCTGAATAAAAACCCATCAGTTGAAGAATTACAACATGACGCTAGATATTTTACAGAATTTAAATTTCCCTGCTTTGTAGCAGTTCCTGAATCAAACGGAAATTCAATACGATCAATAGATGAATAATAATAGTGATTACCATCATACATCATACCACCCGGTGCAAACCCATGTTGAGAAGAATTATACCCACACCCTATATATTTACTTGATGATAAATTACCAACATTTACAGCCGTTCCAGAATCAAATGGGAATGCAAATCTTTCAATTAATGATTTATATCCACTTTGAAAACCACCACTCGAATAACCATAGCGGGATGAATTAAACCCGGCTCGAAGGTAAGAACTAATTGTGGTATTCCCGGATATAACAGAATCCCCAGAATCAAATGGGAATGATATTTTTTCAATATTTGATGAAGTTACAGTTGACTCATGCCCGTTCATAATATAGCCAGTTTGGGATGAATTACACCCAACTGCTTCACAAGTGTCTATTACTAAATTGCCTTTGGTTTCAAAAACCCCAGAATTAAACGGAAAATGCATACGTTGTATATTACTTATTGTAGAAGTTGGTGTTGAATAGCCCCCGCATGTATAACTATATTCACTACCAGGCCCAGGCATCGGGGCTGAATCTGTAAATAATGTTTCCCAAATATCAATATTATAAATAAAATATGTTTGAAATACTATATTATACCAAACATCATTCTGTTTTGGATTTAATGGAGGAACAGATTGAGTAAATTTAGCTCCTGATCTTAAATTATTAACTACAATAGCCATTTTATATTTTCCTTTTATACAAATAAAGCTACAAAATCAGTTCCATCAAATGAAGCACCTTCATACCGTGTGCATGATATACTCCCAGTTTCAATTGAGGAGCCGGAATCAAATGGAAATGCTAATCTGTCAACTGAAGAAATATGAGTTCCTCCATCAATTGCTCCGGAAATAGCATATCCATAATTTGTTGAATTTGCGCCACCTTGACTATACGATTTTTTTGTCAACATTCCTGCTGAAGATGATAAACCATCACCAAAAGGAAAACTTATCTTTTCAACTTGGCTTGTAGCTAATACACCACCTGTATAATATCCGGTTGAAGAAGAATTGCACCCTGAGCCACAACCTCTTTCACCATGTCCTAAACGACCAGCTAATAAGGCGTTTCCAGAATCAAATGGGTATTCAATCCTATCAATATAAGATTTATATCCAGCATTATCCCAACCACCAATTGAATATGCGTGCCATTGAGATGTTAATCCAGTGCCAAGAGATTTTTCATGGGCTAAAAATCCAGTATGATCTGCATATCCAGAATCAAAAGGAAATGTAATTCTTACAATATTACTTCTGGCCGCAGTTAAATCTTCAACATGCCCACCTAATACAAAGCCATGTATTGAAGAATTGGAACCTGCTCCGTATGCGCTTGGAGAAGTTGTGCTTGTCATTACTGCAGTGCCAGAATCAAATGCAAATTCACATCGTTCAACATTTGAAACTGTAGTGCCGCCTTTTAAATCACCGCCAGATGTAAATCCAAAATTAGATGAATTAAAAGCCGCAGGTCTACGAATATTATTATTTAAATTTCCTACCAATATTCCTGTTCCTGAATCAAATGGGAATGTAATTCGATCAATAGACGTAGCATAATATTCACCATCAATAGTTCCTGATGCCAAATATGCATAATCAACACCTAATGGTGCAGGCACAGGATCAGATTCAATTAAGACATCCCAAATTGATGTACTTTTATTATATTGATAGAGATTATCATTTAAAGTATTATACCACAAATCTCCATCCAATATCGTATCATCGCCATCACCGGATTGTCCAGAATATTGAAGACCATTACTATAATTTAAATCTCCGTCATATATCATATCTTCTGCCGGAGTTCCATTATTAAATGTCGGCGCATTTTCTTGAATATATTTAACAATATTTTTATCGACCATTTTAAAAACTCCGCTTGGAATGTTTATTTTTTATTTAGGAATTTTGAATTGATTACTTATAAACCTGCATATTTGAATTTTTATAAAAGGTATGATCTTGAGGCGGGTATAATAAGGAAAATCAAAAAGAAAATAAAAAATGAAACCTGAGCTCAGACAGAACCCAGGTTTCATTTTTGATTAATTGTATTCTACATCCATAACTTCAAATTTGTTGTTTCCTGCTAGAGCTTGCGCTTTTGCAATATAATATCCAACAACATTATTACTTAATAAAGCAACCATATTATCGCCGCCATCTAAACACATATCAATTGTATAAATAGCTTTAAGGTTTGCTTTCAAAGCATCCCTACGGGCAATTTGCTCTGATGTTAATTCATTATCTTCATATAAACCTGTAATAGCATTGATTTTTGCCATATCAGCAATTGCATCATTATCATCACAGAATTTTTTTCGCAATATTTGTTTTAATGATATAACTTTGTATGCTTTAACAGCATCCAAAAGATCACCAGGAACAGTAATCGTATTTAAATTTAAAAGATCAATGGTGCTAGGTGGATCTCCGCCATCAGGCATTGACCCAGTTTGCGGATTGTAAATAAATTCAATCGCGCCAGCCAATTCAAGTTCTGTTAAACGAACAAATGCAAATTGATGTTCAAATACAACAATAGCTTTCGCAAGTTCATTGCTATCGCCTTCCAAAAACCCAAATTCTTTTACACCATCTGAAATTACAACCTCCCAAGAAATAGCCGGGTAATATTCATATAAATATTGGGATAAAAATTCGCGGCCTGTTAAACCTCGACGAATTGATCCGGCTGATCCATATATACGCATAATTCAATACCCTCCTAAAGGATCTCAGTCCAAAGCTGCTTCGCGAGAAACGAAATCATTTTAAAGGTACCACCATACGTACTGGTAGATTTCCGCGTGAGTTTTACACTCAGCGTGCTATTGACAGATCCAATAAAACTATTTGTTAACATAATCGTTGAAAGTTCAACGCGTACTTTTTTATTGGTGTTAGTTATTGATGAAACTATATTTTCAACAAGGGTGGCTTGAGGGGAACCTTCGGCTGGTGTTTCACCATTACCAACGATCCAAATTTGTGCTTCTAAAGCAACATTTTTCCCGTTATCATCACCATTAAGGGTGTAAACTAAATCAAAATTGATATCCCTTTCTGTTAAAAAACTATCGTCAAGATCGAAATGCAACCAAACGCTACCATTATCACCTGGTGAAAAATCAACACATGATAATATACCAAAAGCGGACCCGGTGTCTACATTAACATTTACATCATCAAAATAAACATCAGAAGGTTTGATTTCGGTTTGTGTCATTTTATTTTTGGTCAAGTACCTTTTGTCGTGATTGTGATCACTTGAGCTGACTAAGGCACTAACTCTACGACTTGTTGCCATAATCCTCTCCTTTACCAGGTACCACCATCGACTACATCGCTGGATTCAACAGGTTCTGATATGATAATTGTCGCTTCATTTGTGGCATTTACTTTCAATACACTTTGTGAAATACCAGATGTAGGCACGGTAGACATCACCTTACCAGCAGTATTTTGTGAAAGAAAATAATATTCACCAGCAGTTAAAGCCTGTGAAGCATCATCAACCATTCCTGTTACATCGACATCGCCAATAGTAACTGAAATAAAATTATTTGTATCAACCGAAACACCAAAATGGGTAGCCGAATGTTCTGGACCATCACATAAAGCTTTAACCCAATTTGTACCATTATGATAAATAAAATCTTTATCAAAACCATGTGAAACTTGGTATATTTCCTTCTGGACAGTTTCAGATTTCCCGATTTCATAATTCGTACCATTGTACCCAATATATAACTTATGGGTATCTGTACAAAAACCGGGTTCACCTGCCCCTAAGGAAGGCATGTTCGCTTGGGTACCTCTTCGTATTTGAATAAGTGCCATAGCGCTGTTTACCTCAATATCAAAATAAAAGAAAAAGCCCCGACTGAAATAAATTAGTCGGGGCTATAAAACCCTATTTTTTAATTCTTACCAAGAACCACCATCAACAGCATCAACATAAATATAATCATTACTTGCATCAATTTTGATAGTTGTATTGTCAACATTTACATCAGCAGAAATCTGGCCGCCTGAATAAGTCAGGCTTACAGAATCAGAATTAGCAACCGAAATTGCAGACTGAGCCCGAGCATCTGTATAATACAGATTGGTGGAACCTTCGGTCAATACATCAGTATTAACCTGACCTGCGCCAGTGCCAAAATCAATATGGGTATTATCAATACCGTCTGCAAGGATCGTAACTGCACCGGCTGAAACTGTGAAGTTCTCATCGCTAAATGAGGCAACACCAAGAGCTGAGGAAGTAGCAGTCGGCAAATCGCCAGCAACCAGATTACGGAAGGAAGCTGAACCAGCACCGCCAGTCGGAGCAGCCAAAACTGTAGCAGCACCCTGAGTTCCAACCCAGCCAGTAAGTGTTACATGTTGGGTGTTTGTCAGATGATAATATTCATCAGTTGTGCCACCCTGCAAACCTGAAAGACCACCATGTGTTGAAGTTGAACCAAAAGTTACCCATTGGTCGCCATTGAATACATAGTTCTTGTCTTCATCTTCAACCCATACAGCCCAACCTTCATTCGGAGCGCCAGAACCAGCGGAAATATTTGTCCATGAAGAACCATCCCACTGAGCAATTTCATCCGGACCAAGAGGTGACCAGGCAGCATCTGAATGATAAAGGGTACCACCAGTTTTTGTAAGAACAACTTCATTAACAACAATACTGGTACCTGAAACTGAAGCAACTGTAAGCTGCACAGTATAACCAAGACCATCGCGATATTTAATTGTATCACCGGTTGCGATCGAGGAAGAAATATCAGCGGTAGTTACAATTGTTTTGGAGCCAGCTGTAACCGATGTAACTGCTGCTTCATTACCACCAACAATATAACGTGAACCAGTTGCTGGAGATCCCGGAGGCGTAACAGCATCTTTGTCAACAACACTATCCTGCCAATCCAGACTATTTTCTTTGCTTTCAAGATAATCAATAATCTTACCAGCAGTCCAGAGATAATCTGTAGAAGTTTCGTTATCATCAACATCTTTACCATCAACTTTATCAACAGTCAAAGAAAGTTCAACATTACCAGAACCATTAAATGCAACAACAGGTGCTGTGCCATCGCCAGTAATTGAAAATGAACGACTTGTAGCAAGAGTTGTAGCTGTATCAGCATTACCGGTAAGATCACCAGTTACATCTGATGTAACCATACTTGCTGAAAAATTACCAGAAGCATCCCGAGCAACAATTGTGCTTGCTGTATTTGCATCAGTTGCATCAGTCGAAATATCAATTTCGTTATTTGTGCCATCGTCAGTAACTGTAACATGTGTATCAGCAGTATTGATATTTTTAAATTCAAGATCAATACCAGTTTTCTGTTTAAATACGCCAACGCCAGCAGCACCCTGATTTGAAGCAGTATTGTTTTCGCCAGAAGATGTAGCATTGGAAATAGCAGTGTCAAATGCTTTCAATACATCCTGAACATTACTTGCGGTTGCATTTGCATATTCATCAAATGTACCAATAAGTTTTGCACCAGCGGTTGCATTTGAAGCATTATCGCCCAGCTCAGTTTCTGTATAATACCGAGCATCCAGAACAGTTGAACCTGAGGTTACGATTTCATAGTTTGTTCCGCCTTGCCCAATAAACATCTGCTTGGAATCAGAACAAAAACCAGGTTCCCCATCACCGAGGACGGGAAGAGATGCGAATGCACCCCTTTTAAATTTAATTGTTACGGCCATGGTATTTAACCTCCCATGATAAAATTAAAAATAGGGTTTTTGAAAAACAACTTTTCAAATATATGTTCCATCTAAAAATATAAACCATCAACCAATTATATCATATTTTATATCCAGTGTAATACCATTCAAAAACGGCACACCAATAACATTATAATTGTTTCCTTCTTCAATCAAACAATAAAAATGACCTGTTATTTCATCAGATTCAATTTTGGATAATAATTGAGATGTGCCTTCAAAATAAATATATACATATGCTCTAACTGGAACACCTGTATTTGCGTCATATGTAAATCCGCTTATTGCCTTGACACTATTTACAATCTCAATTGTTTGCTGTGAAATATGTGGTTTTTCATACGATTTCACTAATTCTATAACTTCACTTGTTACTATTGGAAGATGGGTTAGACTTTGTACAACTTCAAGAATATTTGTGGTATTTCTTGCAACACCTAATTGTAATATAATTTCAATAGCATTTTGTGTTATACGATTTGATGATGGGCTAAAGATAACCTCATATGCAATTTGTGATATTCTAACTGAATTAGATGCAATGATTTCCAATATTATCTGGGTTGTTGTAGCTGGTGCATTTCCCATTGAAACAATTTCATTTGCATATTGGGTTGTTGTAGCTGGTGCATTTCCCATTGAAACAATTTCATTTGCATATTGGGTCATTGATGGAGTTGGGTTATGGACATTTATAACTTCGATTGCATATTGGGTGTAATCAGCCGGAGCATTGCCGGGTTGTACATATTCAATCGCATATTGCGTTACATGATTTTCAATTACCCCGATTCTTGTTAATACTTCAACTGTTTCATTTATAATACCACTGTATGCTTCAGCTCCATGTTCTGTTGCAATTTCAATTGTTTCATTTATAATATTAGAATATGCTTCGGTTCCATGTTCTGTTGCAATTTCAATTGTTTCATTTATAATATTAGAATATGCTTCTTCTATTGGGTTTGTTGCAACTTCTGCTGTTTCATTTATTAATTTAGCATTATTAATATCATCGGTTTTAATTACATCAATATTTTCAGATGATAAAAAAATCCTTGCATTTGAGGTAATTACGTCAATATTTTCAGACGTAAGAGCAACGCGCGCATTTGAGGTAATTACGTCAATATTTTCAGATGATATATTAATAGCCATAATTTATGATTTAATAGTCAGTCCGCATTGTAAAGAATTAACATCGCTTATCGTAAATGGTTGTGATGTTAATGGGTTTATATCCCATGGCTTATCATAAATTTTAATGCCAGAATCTAATATAATATCTCCGGCATCATAATGTGTATTTGTACCATTGCTTATTACATGCCCAAGTATCCTATTACCAGCATCAGTTTTCTTACAATATAAATTATTTACAACACCTAAAATTTTAGCTTGTGACGAGGCTGTAATATCATCCAAATTGAATAATTCTGTATTATTAATAACATCAGATTCAATGTATGTCAGTTCATCATTTACATCTGAATTAACACATTCATAATTATAGGTTTCCCCAACTGGTGTAAAATTAGATATTAAACCTGCGGCATTTGGTCTTATATTTTGTATGGCAATATCACCCAAGAAATCATTATTATCAGTTCCTTGCAAATTGCATACATAAAAATCATCTATTCCATAATCAATTGAATCTCGTGCGTCGACTCTATTTTTGAATTGTATGTTATTTATATTATTTCTACAATCCTGAATGTCATGTAGTAATACATTTAATAAATCTTGCCCATTTAACCTAAATACAAGATTTGCATCATTTGTATTGGTATATACAATTTTAAATTCCAAATATTCCCATATTGTATTATCAATTATATAATCATTTGTTTCAATTGTTGTAATTGTGCCAGATGAATTTAAATATTTTGCTCTAACACGGTGCAATTTTATATTACTGTCATAAGGGAAATTAAAAGTCAGCAATTGATTAGAATCATTGTCAACTCCAATATCAATCTGAATTTGATACCCATGATTTTTTGCACACCACCCCATTATAATTCCATCAATAAATGGCGTTGGGAATGATTTTCTTAAGTAGTGGGTATTGCTATATTGATACGGCATTTCAAAATATTTATTTAATGGATCATTATTTCTAGGTGTATCATTTTTAACAGATCCCCCAGATGCATAAGACCATTTATATTCAATATCAGATTTATCATTACTTAATTCATGCTGATTAAATCCATCTACAAAAACCAACGACATAATTATCTCCTACAATGAAATAGTTATTCCAAATTGCATATTATTTAACTCAGAAATTGTAAATGGATTCCCTGTGAAAGGATTAATTTCAAATTTATTTTCATATCTACGAATACCATTTGCCAAAGTATGTTCATTTGTATCAATAATATTCGTTGTTCCATTATTAATTACAGTTTTAACACGCCTATATCCAAACCCTTCTTTAATACAATCAGTTGAGGCAAAAACTCCCAACACTTCAGTATCTGTAATTGGCAAGTCATCAAAATTAAATAATTCAACATTATCAAGAACATTTGATTTTACATATGCGTCAGTATCAATATTTAATGCATTAACACAATTATAGTTTTCAGTTTCACCAACAGGTGTAAAATCATTTGTCATCCCATCTGAAGATGGTTTTAATGCGCGAACATGAATTTCGCCGAGATAATCATTGTTAGTTGTACCAGCTCCATCACAAATATATATATCGTCAACATCGACTTGTTGGGTGTAATTACCACTTCTGGATGTAATATGCACCCATTTTAAATCCATAGTTGCTATTTCAACATTGGTTTCATTTATGATAGATTCACCATTGCATAATATTTCAAAATTGCCATAATCAATATCATGCACGGTTTCAACATATTCAATTTTACCTTCAATTGTAAACCACTCATGGTCTTTTAAAAAATAATCAGAATAAAATGTAGATATCGTCGAATTGCTATCATTTCTTAATGAAGCATTTAATCTCCATCGTGTTGTTAAAGAATCCCATGAATAATTTAATTTTACAAAATATGATTCAAATGAATTAATTAAGGACCATATGCCGCCTTCGCCGCTGCTTGTATTAATTTTCATAGAAAACCCAAATATAAACTTGGAATTTTCTACAATTGGATTGAATAATTTTTTAACATAATTATCTGAATAATGACCAGAATCAAAACGTATATATTTACCAGCCTCGGGTCGGGCGTCCGTGTCATGAATACTTAAATAACCATTGCTTGTAAAATTCCATTTATACTGCAATTGTGAGATTGGAGCACCCAATTCAAATTCATCAAACCCTTCAATAAAAAGTAAAGCCATTATACACCCCTTTAATATTTTTAAGGTGTATTCGGAGTCAATTTAACCCCGAACTGCCCATTGTCAATATCAGTTGTTTCCCATGATGTACCGTCACTGGGTTTATTCTCCCATATATGCTGATGCAATTTATAGGAATCAACCAAATCAATATTATCACCTTCATACTCCAGGTTATTCAAACGTGCAATGGGGGCAATATGGCGAATAGCAGCACCATCTTTTTTGGCCACAATATTGGCGACAACTGCCTTAATTGTAGACCCGGTAATTGCAGTTACATTTTGAAACTCATAGGTATCAATTGCATTATCCGTGGTGGTGCTTACGAAAGTAACATCATTATCAATATCAATATCGTCAACGCATTCATAATTTGCTCCAGATGAAGGTGACCAATCCGAGTGTGCCCCTGCCCCATTTGGGAGTATCGCTTGGATATATACATCTCCAAGGAAATCATTATTTGACAATCCAATATTATTTAACAAATAAAGATCATCAATAAAAGTTGTTACTGCGGTTGCTGGTGTTGTACAAGTCACCATTTCAATATAATTAACTGTTGGGTGTACTCCGTTGCTTGGATCCGTATCAATATTATCTATCTGTAAATGCGTTGCTCCATTTATACGAACTTGACATGAACCAGTTGTATTATTTACAGATGTTTTTGTTTCCATATAATACCAAACATTATCATCAAAAATTGCATCTGAGGTAACTCCAATCACAGTGTCTGTATGGTCAACAACTTGCACACCAAATTTATCAAAATTTGCATTTTTAATAAACCTGTATTTTACAATTACCTGAGCATTAGCATTTTTCAAAACCAGCTCAAATAAATTCCCATTAAATTCAACAATATTAAATGCAAATCCTGTAACTAGTGTTTGGGATTCAACCGGTAATAATTTTTTAATTTCTGACCCAACAAATGTTGTTGAACCACCATTTGAACGGTTTGATAATCTCATATATTGCTGACCACCAGTTCTCGGAGAAGTATTATCAACCCAAAAATAAGTATCCAATGGGTCCATGCTATCCATATTATCCCATTTATATTTTATATCAGATGTTTGATAATGGTCAAACCCGTCTACGAATAAAATTGCCATCCTGATTCTCCTAAATTACTTCTACATTATATTTTTTAACTTGCGCATTGTTATTATTTAAAGGCGGATATGCCGCTATCATGTATTTACCTGACGAAACTTGAAAAAATGTAAATCTCCCAGTTACATCTGAAATCGTTTGACTTATTAAATCCCCGCTAATTCTATCAAACAATTTAATTTGCGTTCCTAATGTAAATTGTTCAGAATTAAGCCGTATCAATCCATGTATATCTTCCATTATATTAAAACTTCAATTGATATTATGGTAAAAGGCGTATGATCTTCAGGTGCCATGGATTCAAATCTCATACCAACTGAAAAGGGCCATGATGTAATCCATTCATGTGATGGTGTGTATTGTGATATTGAATCTGTAGGTGTACCTTCAACATTTGGCCAACTCCAAGTTATACTTGTTGGTTCCGGGCCGCCGCCGCCGCCACCCATAATTTCAGTTTGAGAAGCCGTAAATACTTGAGGTTGTACAACTGCACGCATTTGTATTACAGTTCCAGTCAAAGCACCAGTGTAATTTAAAAATACAGATTCACCATGCTGAGCCGGGCCAATGCCATATGGGCCACTTTCTTCAAATTGTGCAGTAGGCGCACTCCCACTTTCGGAATGCCAAACCGTGCCATCCCAATAACCAATTTCGGGAGTGAATTGTGGTGTAATATTAAACCAAGTGGGTGGAGACCCAGTCCATTCTCCGCCATCAACCTGATAAACTTCAATTTCAAGATTTGAATTAGGAGTTGGAGTATCGATTTGATTTAAATGAATTCCTTCACCAGCAACTAAATAATCTGATATTGATGATTTTATAAAATCAGGAGATACAACAATTTCATTATTGCCATTTACAAATATTGTATAATTATCAACATTGACATGAAATGTTGATACTTCTTGTATTAAACCACGGCCGGGTAAAATTGCCCCAGACCCAGGTGAAGACGAGCCACCAGAACCAGCTAAAGGTCGCCATAAATTGTAAATGCCATCATACACCCAACCGCTATTTATTTCAGCATCTTTGGATTGGTTTCTTATTACAATTAATACGCCACTTTTTACAAGTTTGTCAGATATTTGCCCAGCCGGTTTAACTTTATAAATAAAATTTGTTGCATGATATATTCCTGACAACCCGCTTGTATCAGTTCCAGACAATGCAAACAAAAATCTCATCCCAACTGGCAAATTGTCACTTTCTAAATTCCATGCTCCGCTAGAATATTTATATAATGATTTATCATTTATGTTTAAACATAATTCATCATCATCGGCTGTTCCATGCGGTGCTCCTGATGTATCTTTTATATAATGTATAACATAATCTGCTGGAATCTGACCATTTGCAGGAAGATTATCAACATAACATTTATTTGTAAGATCAGTATCATCAATAGGTTCACTTGCACAAATAATTCTGAAGCCATCCAGATTGAGATGGGCAGTGGCTAATACCGTACCATCTGCAGCTAATGGAGTTTTCTCTAATTTGTGATATTCGATTCCAGCATCGTCAGCAATCTGAGGGTTCCATACGGTCTTCTCAAGAATATTTTGCTTTCCTCGAAATTTAGTTTTTTGAACAACCATTTAATTATATCTCCAGAATTTTAAACGACGACCATTGCACCACGATCCTGTCTTACATCCTCAATTGTCCCATCTGGGAATTGATTATCAACAACCCCAATATAAGATCCACGAGTTGCATAAAGTCCGTATTTTGGAGCATAAGAAAAATCATCACAGTTATCAACAATAACTCGGCTTCTTTCATTTGCAAAAATAGCTGTTTCGCCTTTTTGAAAATATGTATTTGTAACCGTTAATTCACTTTTATAGGCATGTACGCCATTACCAATATAATTCGAGGAATTCACTGCTAAATTTTGCAAATCAACATCTGCACATGAAATGAGATTTATTGCGCCAGAATGCAAATTGGTCAAAGTATTATTATGATTAATTTGAAATCCGTCCATCACAATACCGCAATTGCATTGTTCAAATTCAAAAGCTCCTTCTGTTAAACCAGAAGAAACGCAATCTAAAATACAATTTTTTGTTGGGGTATATATCTGTTGACTTGTTGGGCCAAACACATATATTTTTTTAGGGCCATAAAAACCATCAAAATTAATTCGGCTTATAATATTATATACGCCAGCATCAAATTCAATTATTACATCATACCCTAAATATTTACCCAATCCATCAATATCAGATTGAATATTTACAATTGTGTTTGTATCATAACTTAATGTAGTAGGGGCATTAACAGATCCGCCAAAATTTAATTCATCCAATTGATTTTGCAAATCATTAAAATTTTGTAAATAATAATCCATATTGGATGCAACTGCGGCTCTTAGTAATTCGATCTGTCTCTCAATATAAGCATTATCCATTTGATAATCGGTAATCGTAATCCCATTATACAATGGATTTAAACTACGAGATAATTCGTACCATGAATCCCCATCAAAAAGCATCATTATTGTATCCCCAATAGCTGGATTATAATGTATTCCGCCTTCTATCATCAAATCATCATTGCTGAATATTGTAACACCTGGGCTAGCTGAAATAAAATAACGAATATCATCAGGCTTCCCACCTAAAAGATTTTCAATTTGTTGTCCATCCTGAATAATCCAAGTTTCGCTTGCGCTAATATCAGGAGTTGGGCTGTTTTCAAGTATCATTTATATGTCTCCTAGGAATTTGTTACCAATTTCATTGCTAACCCATTTAAGAAAAAAGACCGAGTTGCTAAAAGCGATTCAAATTCAACCCATTCAATTTCACGTTCGCCATGTATAGATATTTCTTCAGAAGGCTCAACTGCGGGGAAAAAACATTCTGTGTCATTTGTATAATGAACACGAATATTTATAGGAGCATCACCACCTGAAAAATCAATCATAATATTTGAAGCGTGTAAACCAGGATTAGCAGATAGATGTATGATCGTATCCCTCTGCTCAGTTGACCCATACGGCGTTGAACCACCAGGTGTAGCGCCGTATGGTATTTCAGTCCCATAACGTACAGTAGTCATAATTATTTCCTAATTTTTTATTTTAAACCGGAGGTGTTTCATCTTCAGATTCATATCTTCCAAATGTCGGGCTCCATATACCAGGTCCAACATTACACCAATTTGATATATCCAGCATATTTGTCCAACCATCAGGAACTACAAATCCAGTATCAACCATTGAATTAATGCTTCTTGATAACTCTCTCCAAGAAAGACCATCAAATAACAGAACCATTGTATCACCGGCCAATCCAGTAAAAGGCATATCGCCTTGTAAACGAATTGCACAATTGCAATCAATTACAGCTTCCGTCCTAAAAATTATATAACGAATATCATCAGGTTTCCCCATTAACAAATTACGAATAACAACAGGATGTGTAATTTGCCATGTTCGATTAGCACTTATGTCTGGGGTTTCTGTTGCATCAGTTATAATACCAATGGTTCGATCACTTCTCAAACCAGTGCCATAAAAGATATATTCATCTCCAAACATATCTTTAGCAACTTGTTTTAAATTGGCTTCGAGATCATTAGGAGGACGAACCATTGGGTTATATGTGCCCCATGTAATTCTAAATCTGATTGTATCGCCTTCATAAATTACATCATCCACAAATTGAATTGTATAAGAACTTATTTCATTGTAATCACCATGAAAAGTTCCATCAACTTCTTCAATTGCCCTTTTAAATTGACCATTGACAAATACTTCAAGTTGATGCCGACCAACCAAAAATCGGTGGCCGATATTTATAACTTTATTTATTTCTTCATTCGCGGTAACCAATCTCGCCTTATCAAAAAACACCCCAGTTGTGCGCCTAAAATCCGCGCCCGTAGCAATCTTTTTATATTCAACCGGTGTTATAACTTCTGTTCTAGGCATTTATTTAATCTCCTTACGAATTTAAACTTCTACATTTTTCAATCCAGACTGCTCCGGTATAAACTAATGTAACTGTATCATTAATCGAGCCATTAAAAGGCTGCCCGCCAGATAATCTTATATTTGCATTATTGCCCATTATTGTATTACTTGCCAAAAATGCAAAAACAACTTCTTGTCCAATGACACCATCAGTAATATTGCCAATGATATAGCTTGCAGATGATGTTAAAAATACAACTGTAGTTTTACTTTGAACTGAAATTGTTGTGGACGCAGTTGAAACACTTATTGATGAACCTTCGCGCCTTTCAATTCTTTCCTCCAAATTCATTGTTAAATTTGGGTTTCCGTCGTCATCTCGACTCGGTGTTTTATAAACATCATTAAACAATGTATCAATATCATTATTTAATTCCGAATCATTTGTTGATGTTGTATTAGTTAAATTTGTTATATTAGTTTCAATCGAAACTATTTGTTGTTCAATTGGTACCATCAAATTTGGAAATCCATCATTGTCTCTTGACGGTGTTATATAAATATCATTATATAACGTGGTGACATCCAAATCAATATGTTCCATTTCTTGAGCAGCTGTACTATCACTAGAATCTATATAATCATAAACATTTCTGAATTGTTCCTGCACAGATATTGGAAACCTTGGGCTGCCATCATCTACCATTGTAGGAAATTCATACATGTCCATATATAAAGTGCTTAATAGATTTAAAATATTTATATCTTCATTAAAAATATCCTCGTCTCTATTATACAAAATGCCATAATCATATATTTTACCAGGCCCATCAAAAATGATTTTTAATTGTATATCGTAAAAAGCAGTTTCAAGCTGGCGATTTTCAACAGTTGCAATTGTGCAGGTTGCCAAAGCATCCAAATTTTCTAATTGCTCACCTATAATATAATCAAAACCTTGTCGCGTATCTCCGGTAACTAAAATAAAATTACCAGTTATTCCAACAATAGTTGCGACCTTATTAGATGTTATACTATGAATATTATCGCCTATTTTAAAAAAGCCGGGACCATTTACATTTGTAATTAATAATTTGTAGGTCGAAAAATAATGAAGTTTATCTAATTCAACCAACTCCCAGGAATTAGCCTCACCACCATCATTATTGACGTAAATCTGTACATTTGAGGTAGAATCCATCATCATTGATACTTGACAAACTTCTATCCTCGGACCCGTATAATCAGCATTTTGAAGCGATAACGATTGAAACGATGCCCCGATATCACCAACAAGTGAAAAGTCAGATGTTTGTATTTGAGCTGTTGTCAATGATTGATTTATTTTTTCAAAATTAATAAACGGTTCAACTGTAATATCTTTAAAAATTGAACCATCCAATAAATCTTGATACATGTCTTGCCAGGTGCTTCCACCACCCCCACCACCATGCCCAGTCGGGAGAAACCATATATCACAATTTGCTGTCGAATCGCCTTGTGTTATACAAGAACCAACAAATTGAGGATTATTGGGGTTGACGAGATCTGTAACACTTCCTGCTTCAATTGCAGATAGATAAACATTTTCACCATATTGAATAGCGCGTCCATCTTCAATTGGTACGCCGCGTAATATCCCATATAGACGAACTTTACCATCACCATTATATCCTTCACCAATTTGAAGGACGCCACAATCAGCCAATGTTTCTGGCCCAGTTGCGATTGCAGGATGAACTTTACCATCATGCCCAATATAAGCCATCTGACCAACTTCACAATCAGTTGTATCAATATTGGCACGGATTGCTGAAAATGATTCCCAAGCGCCAGATGTACCAAAGAATAACTCATCTTGATTTCGGCAATAAATTATCCGGCCTTCATCACGAGCTGTTTCAAAAGCAGGAAGATCATCTTCAACACCAGCGTATAATTGTGCATAAACCCTTTTAATACTATCATCATCAGGATGTACATCATGTAAAGATGTAATTTCAAAAAACCCAGTTGATGAATTAAAATCAATTTTAATAATTTTTAACAACAAAAATGCGCTTGCATCTTCATCATAAAAACTTACTTGGGATGGTTTTAAAATACGAATTTTTGATACTGGGGCAGGTTTAGATTTGGAATACGTATATTCCAAACATACATAATAATATCCTGCTTCATTCCACGGATTCATATGGTTGACATAATAATCAGAATGACTCATGTCCACATTGTGGTCTTGAGTAATTGCAATTAAAACATCATCTTTAAATGCCTCCCCCTCGCTAACAATAACTTGGGTTAAAGGTTCAGCGGGATTTAAGTATACGTCAATAGCGTGGGTTCCATGGAGGCAATTTTTACCACGCGTAATCATCCGGGTTAAGCGATTAACAACATTGGAATTATAGCTGGCATATGAATCAATTGCCCGTTCCTGTTGTGGATATTCTAAACTCATCTATATGTCTCCTAAGTCGAAGCTATTTAATCAAGATTCCTCAATAATTATGTTCCAATAAATATTACTTATTGAGAGCATCTACAATTTCTTGATTGGTTGGTGCTTCGCCGTTGATTATAATATATTTCCATTTAGATTGATTTAACAGTTCTTTTTTCCGTGATTCATAATAAAAATCTCTATTATGCCAAAATGTATCTGGGAAATCAATGACAACGCGGTTTTGTGGATCTGCCATATCAGTGACAAATGTAAATAAAACTTCACCTTCAATAGTTGTTTTTTTATAAAAATAATTATTTTTTAAAGTGGGCAAATATTTTCTAATAAAAGATAAAACTTCACCTTTATGTTGGAATTTTACTGCTTCGAATGTTGTGTTTTCTTTTATAATTGCAGGCGCTTCTTCAACTGGTGTTGAATCGTTTTTTATTTGAGATATAATATCTTCGGGTGATAATTGAGGTTCATGTGGTGGTTTTGCAATCACGGGTGCCTCCAGATCAACTGAATCTGATCTAAATTCTGAAATTTGTAAATGATCCAACGGAGCACCCGGAAACCGAAATTTATATTCATCAACATTCATATCATGTTTTCGGGTATGTTGGGCTGTAATGCGTTTAAATGTTTTATGACAATACTGACAAATAACTCGGCCATCTTCTGTAAAATACTTTTTTAACAATTCATCATTCGTAGACATTTTAAAACTCCTAAAAATTCATAATTAATTCAAAACAACTCCGCTTTTGTATTTAATAATATGTTCTAACTTATGGGAAAAATTAAAGTTGAAATTTTATCTATATATATTAAATAGTGAAAGATTTAATTCATAAACTAAATTAAAGGAGAATCAATGAATATCATAAATATTCGAAAAAACATTTTTGAAACAAACTCCAGTTCGTCTCATTCGATATCACTATCTGAAGATGCTAATTTATCTTGCAGATTGCCTGAATCAAATGGAGTTATTGAAATCGAATGCAGAGAATTTGGTTGGGAAGAAGTAACGTATAATGATGCAGAAACAAAACTAAGTTATTTAATAACTTACATTTTTTCTTCGATCGATGCTGGCGAAAAAGCTGATAAATTAAAAAAAGAAAAAGCTGATATTGAAGAATGGATTAAGCTCATCCCAGATATAAAAAGAAATTATTTAGAAAAACTTTCTGCCTTAATCAGAGACCACACCGGGTCAGAATTGGTAGTAGTTCCGGTGTATTATGATTTTTATCCTTTCGGTTATATTGATCATCAATCAATTGGTGAAGCGTATGATATTTTATGTGCAGGCGACGATGTTATTGTAAATTTTATATTTAATCCGGGTAGTAGATTAAATACGGATAATGATAATCATTAAAAGGAGAAACCCAAAAAATGCTAACCATCAATGATGAATTAACAACTCATGAAAATGGTAATTATACAATCACCATTTATAAAAATGGTACCAAAGTCAGATCATCAAAAAATGGGACTTCCATCAAAGATTTAACTCCAAAATTCCCTGAGTCAATTGATTTAAAGATTACAAATTATTGTGATCTCGGGTGTAAATATTGCCATGAAGGTTCAAATCAAAATGGCAAATATGCTAATTTGAAAAAGACATTACAGGTATTGAAACAATTACCAGCTGGAACTGAATTGGCGATTGGTGGTGGTAATCCGATGTCTCACCCAGATTTAGTGTCATTTTTACACGCGTGCAAAATGTTGGAGTTTATTCCAAGCATTACAATGAATATGAGACACCTCCACCCAACCTTAAGATTTCGCGACCAACTGAATTATCTCATTAATGACAAGTTAATATATGGCGTCGGCATTAGTATTGATTCTACACCCTTTCCAATTGGTTTAGATGATATATCAAACGTCGTTGCTCATATGATTGTTGGTATAAATGATATTAATTTAATTATGGACGTATCAAAATATTACAAAAAAATACTTCTCCTTGGTTATAAAAATATAGGTCGGGGTCGAGATTATATCGATGTTCACAACCCAAATATATATGATGATATTGAAACAATCTCTAAAAAATTTTGGAAAGTTTTAAGTCGGAGCGATTCTTCAAAATTGCCAACCATTTCATTTGACAACCTGGCCATTGAACAATTGGATGTAAAAAAATATTTCCTAATTGAAAATAAAGATTGGGAGAAATTTTATATGGGTAATGATGGTCAATTTACAATGTATTATGATGCAGTCGAAGGGCAATTTTCAATTTCGTCGACTTCAACATTGAATTGGGATGATGATAAATATTCCATAGAATTGGCTTTTAACCATATTCGACAGCGAACCGCTCCTATACAAGCTACAAAAAAGAAAAAGACAAAAAAATGAATATCGAATTGATAATCATAATATGTCTTATATGGGGTGTAATCCTATCTTTATCCATATCTGTATATTGTTATAAGATGTATAAAAGCAGAAGATATTTATTTATGGATCTTGAAATATTAAAGGAGCGATACCATACACTTCTTAAACATTATGGGAATTCAACCAATACAACTATGGATTTTGATAGAGTTCTTAATATACTAAACGAACCCAAATATCCAGCTAGGGCAATTATTCATACCCCATTGAAACATGGGTGTTTCAAACCACCATTGGGTCCACCTACAAATTCCCAAGAATTATTCACATGTATCCATTTTGATTTATGTGAAATTGGGGTTGATGGGAAATTAGTTCAAGGGTGGGAAAGAAACCATAAATTAATTTTTAACAAGTCTGATTTTACAAGACGAGGTATATTATGAGATGTTGGCTGTGAAAATGGACATAGCATACAAAACTTCTACACCAATTATTAAATAACCCAGATATTCTGACGACAATATTAATAAGTTAAATGCAAGCAGCATTTCAACACCAAGTTGGCTTTTAATATATTGTTTTATAAATCAGAATATTTAACTGAGGAAAAATCCTCAAGGAGTTGTAACATGAGTATTGCACAAGAAGCACAAACTGCTGGAACTGATGTATTTGAAAGTATCGTTGGTGCACTTCAGAATCCCAATGAGCGAAAACTGGCTCCAAAGATCACGGACGCCATGAAAAAAGCAATCTTGGAGGGAAGGACACCCATCAGGGATACAGTTGATATTCCGCAGAAGATATACGTCTCTGAGCAGCATGAAAAATACATTCAAAATCAGGGACAGTTGAAGATGTTGGTTTCTACGTTTTATGATTCACAAGATATGCGGATTCGGACGGGTAATCGAATTGTTGGAAATTTCAGGCTTCGTGTTGGTGATTTTGAAAACCAGAAGCAGTCTGAAAAAGATAACAAGTTGATAAACAAAATCGTTGGTGAATACAATTTGTTTTCGGAAGAGTTGGTCACAAACCGGCAGATTCAAAAACATTTTGAAATTAAACGTGAAGGTGTTATTGCCACCGCATATGAATGGACAATGGTTGATACGTACGTCCAACACAGAAAAGCGGAAATTGAAATGGGTAAGAAAATCAAAACTTACGTGAAAGATTACCCAATCTTTCATCATTTCCTCCAGCATGTGAAAGGGTGTGGGCCATCCATGGCTGCCGTATTTATCGCCAAGCTTGATCCGTATGTCGCCAAACATATCTCAGCATATTGGAGATATTGTGGGGTTGGTGTCAGAACTGATATCGACGGAAAAGGCGACAGCATCCGTGATAACCATCTTATCATTGAAAGATATGTGGACAAAAATGAAAATATAAATTTCAAAAAATCTGTTACCATGAACCCATTTGTCAAAAGCAAATTGTTAGGGGTTCTTGCAGGCGGTTTCTTGAAGGCAAAGGATAACCCTGATAAATACAATCTGGCATATTATGCAATGCGTGAGCGGTATGATAAGATGCCTGAGCACAAGGACAAAAAAATTGGGCATAAACATGCGATGGCTCGTCGCTATGCGGCCAAATTGTTCCTGGCTGATTTATGGATTGCCCAAAGAACGTTGGAAGGGCTTCCTGTTACAAAACCATACCACGAGGCAAAGCTTGGTTTAAAGCATTAATTTGATTTTGGGTGGGTGCGTTAAAAGAATTTATTTTAACGCACCCAATTAATCACAATGAACAAGAAACCCACATAATGTTAATGAATCTCCAGATTGAAGAAACCCACAGGAATTTAATGAATCGATGAAAATTAGAAATCCAAGATTCATAAATGAACCATGCATCATAAGAAACCCATTATATAAAAGTGAATCACAAAGACCTAGAAACCCAGAAACATCAAATGAATCAGGATAAAAAAGAAAACCAAGACCTTTTAATGAATCACCATAAACCAGAAACCCAGCATGAAAAAATGTACCATCCACTTATAGAAACCCATCATCAAAAAGTGAATCAACACCTATGAGAAATCCAGATATCGACAATGAATCACAACCTTAAAGAAACCCTGTTCATTGTAATGAATCAGTTTCCCCTAGAAACCCATAATGAAAAAGTGAATCAGGAGAAAAAAGAAACCCATTGAAGGGAAATGAATCAGCAAGACCAAGAAACCCATTGCCAAACAGTGTATCATAACCGGGTAGAAACCCAATAAGAAAGAATGAATCAGCGTGTCAAAGAAACCCAGAATATCTTAATGAATCACAATATAGAAGAAACCCTTGCAATTGTAATGAATCAAGATGGAATAGAAACCCTATGTAAGAAAATGAATCAGAATCCAAGAGAAACCCAGGAGCTGGAAATGAATTATCAGATTGCAGAAATCCACAAAGGATAAATGAGTCACTTCCCAACAGAAACCCTACGTGAGAAAATGTATCATAATCCTCGAGAAACCCATGTACGGACAATGTATCATAGCCGGCGAGAAACCCTCTTCTATACAATGAATCACCACAAAAAAAGAAACCCAATAAGAAATAATGTATCAGCAACATCTAGAAACCCATAGCAAAACAATGTATCATACCCATCAAGAAACCCACAGGCCGGCAATGTATCATAACCGGACAGAAACCCAATAAGAAAGAATGAATCATCAACTCCTAGAAACCCACAAAGAAGAAGTGAATCTTGACAAGTTAGAAACCCAATAAGATTGAATGTATCATTAGATATTAGAAGCCCATGACGTAAAAATGAATCATGCCGATTTAGAAACCCAAACTGGTGAAATGAATCTAAATGTTGCAGAAACCCACAGAAGGGAAATGAATCACGAAAATCAAGAAACCCATGAATATCTATTGTATTACAAACGGCAAGAAATCCATGAAACAATAATGTATCGGAAAAATTCAGAAACCCGCCAGGGTAAAATAAATCAGAATCAAAGAGAAACCCAGAAGTTGGAAATGAATCATCAACATATAGAAACCCAGACAAGAACAATGAATCAAGGTTTACCAGGAACCCATGTTGCCATAATGAATCATCAACACCTAGAAACCCATTTGAAAAAAATGAATCATAAAAAACAAGAAACCCACTCAAAGATAATGAATCATAAAAAACAAGAAACCCACTCAAAAATAATGAATCAAGGGGGCAAAGAAACCCAGGAGAGGAAAATGAATCACGATGTTGTAGAAACCCAGACCTATGAAATGAATCATCCACACCTAGAAACCCATTTGAAAAAAATGAATCAGGTCAGATAAGAAACCCACATCACATTAATGAACTTAACCAAAGGAGAAAAAAATGATTTACTCAAATCAAAAAGCCGTATTGTTAATTGCGGAAGGGCAAGCTATTGAAGATGGCTTGAAAAGATATGTTTTAAAGAAAGATGTAAAAATAGATTCGATTGAATCTAAAACATTTTATAGAATTGTTTTAGCCGGTGATACAGATATTCACATTAAGGATGGTTGGGAACACATGGGGCGAAAAATTGTTTCAGAAAGCACACCCGATACATATCAAAAAAGTAATATTCCGGATAATGAATTTTCTGTTATTCCAAAAAGAAATGTAAATATTGTAAAGATTACATCTGCAATTAACCCATGTAGAATGGATATTAAAAAAGATGCAAATATCACCCCGGAAGATCATGTTATGGCATCATTCTTTTATGTAAAAATAACATGCAATGATATTTCTCAAAAAAATATCATTGAGGGCATGTTGGTAGATACCGACATTTTCTATGAAATTGAAAACGATAACATAGATGTAAAGTTCAGATGCTTCGGGGAAGCTAAAGAATTCATAACTGAGGTTGAAATGATGCTTGATATTCCTGGTCCGAATTATTCGCAGCATATGGTTGAAACGGAGCATAGAAATTGGCATATTGTAATTTGATAATATGCCAATTTTCAATCGAAAAAGACACCTTAAAAAGTGTCTTTTTTTGTAAATTGCTATATATATTAATCTATGATAATAATATTGTAAACAATTAAACACAATCGGAGAATGTAAAAAATGAAAATGCATATGGTTAAATTTGTTGTAATGATTATTTTCTGGGCCCTTATGTTTTGTGGCATAACGGTATGGGGAAATAATAGACAGAAAAAGTTTGTTGTAACAATCAATCAGCTACAAGAAGAGAATAAAAAACTGGTTGAGCTATTAAATTATCAGAAGGAAAAAATCAATCATGATGTTATGGTTGATAAAAAATGGATAACAAGAAAAAGTCTAATGAAGAGATGGGTTGACAAAAATAATAATTGGAGTAATCCATTACACGACTCAGAAATAGACGCGATTGTTGAAATTGCGTGTCGGCATTTTGATGGGCCATTGATTTTAGCAATAGCAGAAATTGAATCTGCATTTGACAAATCTGCAGTTTCAAAATTGGATTGTATTGGTTTGATGCAAATTAATCCAATACATTGTGAGGAATTCAAAATCACAAGGGAAGATTTATTTTCACCACCTATTAATATATGGGTGGCAATCCAATTATTGAAAAAATGGGGAGTTGATCCATTATCCCCAGATTACAAATTTTTAGCAAAGAAATATTTTGGTAAGGCTTCGCCGAGATATATTAATAAAATTAAGGAAGCTCATAATGATATATTATTGTATTGTGAGGTGAAGTAATGAAGATCGTAGATATTTCTCCCCAAAAAGCAACTGCCATTTTGAAGAAAATTGGAATGACAACAGGTGAAATGCAGAAATGTGGTTGTTGCGGTTATTCAGAAGTATTGTTACCGAAAGGTGGTAAGCTTAAGCATAGCAAGAATGTTTATTGCCATGGGTATTACCTCATGTCATATAATGGTACCATGAGTGATTGTGCCATTTAAAAAATCACGTAAGACACCCACAACGGCATCCTGATTATGAATTAAATAGAGGTTCGTGCAAAACCTTTATTGAATTAAAGGAGAGAAGGGCCTTTAATTCAATATTGTTTTTCCAGGATGACGTTGTGGGTGAATAAAGCGGAATCATGAAGTGGGCCAAATCATTTCATGATTCCTAAACAAGGAGGAACAAGCACTCGCAGCACCTATTCAAATATATGTTCTTATTTTTTTCATAAATCTTTTTAATATTAATAAATAATCATAGCTATATATATTAATTATTAATAAAAGAAATTGTTTACTTTTTATACATGGGATATAAATTTTCAATAAAATTTAAAAGGAGAAAGTTATGAAAATGTTAAATGATTTAATGATGTTGGTTGCAATGTTTTTTTGTGTTTGCTTTATCACAAATAACCCAATAGATTCATTTGCCAGTGAAATGGGGGCGTCCCAAATAACTATGAGTCAACTTAGATTTGGCCCAGCCCCGAGTATGAGAAGCACACAGCGGGCAGATTGTGTTGCCCGAAAATTTGTAAAAGCATTAGAAGATGCTTTTGAAGAAGGAGATTCAGAGAAAACCATCATAATGAAAAATATATCTAATTTAATTTTCGTTAAAACTGGAGAATTGGCGGTGGCGTTTGACCAGCACCCAGAAGAAAAATACGAGAAAAGAATAGTAAATTCATGGTGTAAACATATTATTGAATTAGCTATGAAAAATGCGTATGGGAATGGGATGGCCCAAGTCCTTGCCGCAAATGACAATCCATTTGGAGTGAATGAAAGTTCTATAAATCATTATTATGGTGATAGTAGCAAGACAGGTTCTGGACATTTAAATTAAATTAAATATTAAAAACCGCAAAGGAGGCGATATTTATGGTTGCTATTTATGTAATAATTTTTGGGGTTGCCGCAATTTCAGTATCCCATCGGGCGCTGAAAACTCTCAAGAAAATTGAGAGTGAGGCAGGGAAACCAACACCTCATGTTAAAAAGTTTGTCAATTCATTTAAATAATGGATCAGAAAAAAGATTGCTTCCACAGGATCTTTTTTTACTATATATATTAAATACCAGAAGAATAAATTTTAATTTTTAATAAAAGGTAAATGTTATGACACTTCCATTGTTCGAAGAAACAACAATGAATGAGAGAAAAGAATATGAAGGAAAATATATAAAATTATTTTTCACCTCCGAAAACTTTAATGTGGGAATTTTTGAATTTATGAAAGCAGAATCAGATCCAGATTCTGCTAAGAATTATTTTACATCAGTTGCACATTTTCCAGTTGATTGTGATGTGCCACTTATTATAACAGGACATTGGGAAACCAATAGAAAGTATGACCAGCGCCAGTTTATTATCGAATCTGCCGCAAAATCAAACAAACTGGATCGTGATGGTTTAATTGATTTTTTACAAAATCATCCTGATATAGTTGGCATTGGAAAAGTTAAAGCAACACGCATCGCTGACTATTGTGGTGATAATTTTGAGGATGTTTTGTATAATGATGAAAATGGTCTTATAAGAGAAACCAGAATCTCCAAGGATGTTATTACAAATCTAAAAACAGTTTGGGATAATGCCAAGCTGTACAACAAAGTAATCATCCATCTTTCGGAGATGGGTTTCACATTCAACCAGTGTGTAAAAATCTTCAAAGAGTTTGGTGATAAAAGCGTGATTGAAGTTGAAAAGAACCCATACATACTAATTGAAAAAATTGAAAGAATGGGATTTTTAACGGTAGACGCTATTGCTCAAAAATTGTCTGGATTTACACTGGATAGTTTAAAACGTATCAAGGCCGGAGTCGAATACGTTTTAAATATCGATGTTCAGCAAGGTCATTGTTGGAGTAGCATTGATGATGTCGCCCATAATTCATATGCTTTATTAGGAATAAACAAAACAATTATAATTGATTTTTTGAAAACTCCTAAGAATGGTTTTGTGGTAAATTATGGTAGAGTTAGTTTAAACTACACCAATCACCATGAAAAATTTGTAGCTGATTTTATTTTATCCAAAGGAACAAAAAAGATGAAATATTCAAAAGCTATGAAGCCAGAAAAATATGGTGAATTTTTGAATGACGACCAATTAGCTACGGTGAAGAAAGTATTGGAAAATCAATTTTCAATAATCACCGGTAAAGCAGGAACTGGTAAAACTTACGTTATCAAAACTTTATATCGAATTTTTACCAGCATTGGTTTAAATGTTGAATTAGCGTCACCGACCGGCCGAGCAGCAAAGCGCATTAAAGAAGTTGTTGGAGAAGATGCATTTACAATTCATAGATTATTAGGCTCCAACTCAATTACATTTTTATATAACAAAGATGAACGATTGGATGTTGATGTCGTAATCATTGATGAATTTTCAATGGTTGATATTAATTTAGCATACCACTTAATGAGTGCAATGGGCGATAAAGCAGTTTTAATATGCGTTGGTGATCACAATCAATTACCACCAGTTGGTCCGGGAAATGTTTTAAGAGATATTATTAATATGAATAAAGATCCACAATTCAAATTAGATAATGTTTCAGAATTAACCCAAATTGTAAGACAAGCTGGAGAGTTAAAGAAAAATTCAGTTTCGATTTTAGATGGTCAGTTGTTACCTACAACAACAGAGGTTGACAAATTTGGTCGAAAAGAATGGTATTCAATTCCTTTTGAGGATGGTGTAAGAGCCTATGATCTTCAACAATATATTCTTAATATCATCAGAGAAATAAGACGAATATCGTTTGACCCATTAAATGATGTTCAAATTATTACACCTATGAAAAATGGTGAAACTGGTGTTCGAGAATTAAATTTAGTTGTTCAAGAATGTGTTCAAAAAATGTTATTCGATGTAGATACAGAACGCCCTAAAACCGATAAGGGTAGACCTAATTTTTATAAACATGACCGGGTAATACAAATGGTTAATGATTATGAATTAAGCATAATGAATGGTGAAATTGGGCGTGTAACAACATCAAATAAAAATGGTGTTGAAATCCAATTTGAAGATGAGTTGATATTCTTCAAAAGAAGTGATGCTAAATTATTAAATGTTGAACTGGCTTATGTATTAACAATACATAAAACACAAGGTAGCGAATACCCTTGTGTTATTATTGTAATGCATTCTCAAAATTGGAGAATGCTTCATCGTAATTTGATTTATACTGCTGTAACAAGGGCGAAAAAAACAGCCTTTGTAATTGGCGAATACAAAGCTTTAAATAAGGCTATTATGACGGTCGAGGTTGATGATAGAAGAACATCAATTTTGCAAATAATAAAGGAGAAAAAATGAAATTATTTAAAGTTCCAGTAACTTGGTCTGTTTGTGGGGAGGTATTAATTCCCGCAACAGATAAAAAACAATTCTTAGAGAAATTAAAAGGGTTATACATTAATAACGATGCCCTTGCTCTACCAGCAGAATTTGATTACATAGATGGCTCATTTGAAATTGGTGATAAAGATTTAACATTGCTTATGAATGGCATTGATGAAGAACCAATTAAAATAGGTGCAAAGGAAATAGATGATCCATTTTCCAATGATATTCATTATACCAATATACCATATGATCTATATAATGCTATTAAAGTATTTGTTAAAAATATGGAATTTTTAATCGAAATGTGCGAAGAGGCAACAACCTCTAACCCAATAAGTGTTTTATCAAAACATAACATAACAAAATCTGGATATTTGTATTCATATTTTCCGGCATTTTGGTTTGTAGCATTAATGGTTAATAAAGATGAACAAAGAAAACTATTGAAGCAACGATCATTCTTTCGACAGTATGATACATTTTCAGGTGGCGACGGGATAAAACGTGGTATTTGGTGGCATCGTCACCAAAATCAAGATGAAGTTCAAGTAGCGTTAAACATCATCAAAGAATACATACCATATTTATTTCCGATGCCTATAAAATATGCAGAAGAATTAATAAAAATGAAAATGACAACACGCCTTAAAAAATATATAACCGCTAATTATATTACGTTTTGGGATGATAAATAATGGGCATTTCACAAACGATGTGTAAATTCTCTGATGTTGAGAACCCAATCTTAACTGGGGGTGAACACTACAAAATAATAACATCCGGCAATTATATTGTTGATGATATTCTAAATGGTATAATCACAAGTATAATTAAAAGTTATGCTGGTTTGCCATTACATTCAGTTTGTGCATTAAAAAGTATTATCGCCCATTTGATTTTAAAGAAACTTAATATAACAAGTTCATTATGTTATGGATCGTTTTACATTTATGCAACGGATGGGTTATCAAACTACGGGTGTGAATACATCCCCCCATATGAATATCATGCATGGCTGGCAGTTGATGATATTATTTTGGATATGGGATTACCTGGTATGATTCACATTGGTGAAAATACCAAAGATTCAATTGGGCCATTTGTAACGGGATGGGAACCAAGTATTATGGCATCTAAGTCTCATCCTTTATTGCAATATAAACAACATGTAATATTTGAAGATGGCGCAATAGCTTTGGATGCTGAAATCATCCAACATCTTGAAAATGCAGAAAAGAAGTGGGGGTTTATAATATGATTATGATACATGTAAAGGAGCAAATTAAAAATTTGTGGCCTATACACAGCCACGCATTTAACAAGTTAGATCCAGAATCTGATTTTAAATGGTCTTATCAAGGTCATTTTATAAACAGCGCTGGAGACCGTTGTGAAGCGTACCTTGATGTAAATAAAGGTTGGATAACTTTATTTGAAGATGGGAAGATTACGTCCGTTGGGAATGATTGTGTTTTATCGAATGATAAATTAAAGGCTATATTGAAAGACAAAGACGATCCGAGTGATTTAATCGTTGTTGATATTTCATCAATGGATCACCTAAACCCTAATTAAGGAGGGGCAGTATGAATGATTTATACGAATTACCAGAATTACAGATCGAAACGTTGTGGGTTGGACCCAGCGAAGCTGCAGAATTATTGCAGCAATGTATCGTAGTTCGAAAATTTAAGAATTACCACATTGAAAACATGGCTGCTGCAATGACCAGGGATGAGTTTGTGATAAATGGAGAAGCCATTATTATCAATGAAATGGGGAAAGTCATAAACGGTAAGCGGCGATTAAATGCTATAATAAAAGCTGGAAAAAAAGTTCAGATGACCATTATTCGTGGTGTTCCAGAGGGCAGTTACCACACAATTGATAACGTAACAGCAAGAACACCGGCGCATACATTTCAATTCATGGGATATACAGGAAGACTATCAGGAATATTTGAAATTTGTAGTCGTTATGATTTGGTTTTTCGACAAGTCGGACGTCTTCCTCAAGGGTCAACTATCCGACCAAGCCAACAACAAATCATTGAGGAAATTGAAAGCAATATATTAATGCGGGAAGCATGTGAATACATAGCTACATTTGCAACCGGCAATACTTTGCAGTTTTCAAGGGGGCCTTTAGCATGGGCATATTATAGAATGCATTGTCATGATGCGGATTTCGCCCAATCATGGGTTGAGCCCTTTTTAACTGGGGAAGGTCTGGATGATAATGATTCCCGTGAAATAATTCGAGACCGGCTTGGTAAAGCTACACAGGATTGCACCAAGCGGTTACAAATCAATCAGAAACTTGGCTGTGTTGCTTTATCTTGGTGGTCTCTCAGGCGTGGCAAAGATGCAACGAGAAAAGAAATATTTCGTCACCCAATTCGTTATTTGTCATATTTTAAACTTGATACAGATTTGTGGCAAGTATAATTAACTTTTAATAAAAAGGAAAAATAACAATGCATGAGTTAACAGTTAGGATTCCGGAGGATATTGCATTAGCAAACCCGGAACTATCGATCGAGGTAGTTAATGTCACCCCAACAATGGCTAGAGATTTCTTAAATTTAAACCCGAGCAATCGACCAAAGAAAAACAAACATATTCAAAAAATGTCAGAAAATCTGACAATTGGAAATTGGGTTTTTAATGGGGCAACAATTGTATTTGATTGGAATGGTGAACTGGATGATGGGCAACACAGATGCGAAGCTATTATAGACGCCGGGCTTCCTATGCCAACAATCATAATCAGGGGAGTGAGTCCTGAGTCAAAAAAGACCCTGGATACAGGTGTTCCGAGAACTGCCAGTGATGTTTTGGTTATGGATGGCCTTAACCTGAAAATCGCAAGAATGGTTGGAGATGCAATGAAGCGTGATATGTTCTTTCGGGATTATGGCCCAAACAATTTCAAAAGTTATTATGGTTCATTGAACCTAATTTCTGCAGAAGTTGCTTCACCGACTGGTCGTGGAATGGTTGACTTAGCTGAATTGTTATTGACGTATCGAAAATCAATAGCCATTACTCCTACATTATTAACATTTATTGGTTATAGAATGTTTCGCATCGATGAAGAATTTTTCTGTGATTGGATTCCTGGGTTGATGACTGGTGAAAATCTGGCGGCGGATGATGCTCGACTATGGGTGCGAAATAAATTTGTACACTGGAAAGACACCAAAGTAGCAGATTCGGTCAACCGTAAGATGGCTATGATTATTCAGGCCTGGCATAAAAGCCGAATGGCACCACACCTATATGCAACTGAAAAGGCGTTTTTTAGATCATCTTATATGGCAAATTTTAGACATATAAAATTGCCAACTGATAAATGGTAGAAATTTACAATTTGAGCTGAGTCTATAAAATTGTTCGGGGTAGTTGGTTCCTCGGTTTATTTCGCATTTAGCTCAAAATTTTTAACTCCGTGTGAAATAACATCATAGAAGGTATGTGTGCATGATTCGAGCAACACCCTAAAGATATTCTAAGAATATGCCTAAAGTAAACCAACAGCGAATCAAACCCCCCTTGAAATATTAATTTATTTCAAGGGGGTGTATTTTTAAATAGATCGCATTTTTTTAAAGATGAACATATTATAAAAAGGAGATTTTATGGCCAGAATTTTAAATATTGATTATGTAATATGTCCATATTGCAATGAGGAATTCCCAACTATTAATTATAAACATTTAAAAAAGCATAATAAAACATTAGCTGATTTAAGAAAAGATTTTCCAGAAACAATTGAAGTATGTAAAAATACAATGGATAAAAGAAAAGCCGGAAACAAAAGAGGTAACACTGCGAATAAAATAAAAATAATTCAATGTTGTTATTGTAATTGTAATATGGAAGTTAGAAACAATGAAGCTAATAATCAAGCTTGTCAAAGTTGTTTAAATAAAGGGTTGGAAAATCCTGATGGGCGAAGAAAAAATCAAGCAAATGAAAGACGAACAAAAAAATTGCAAAAGAAATATGGTGAAGGTGTAATAAATGCTGCCCATGTTCCTGGTGTAAAAGAAGCAAAAATAAAAACCAATAATGAACGATATGGTGGAGTTGGTTTTGCAAGCCAATTATTAAAACAAAAAACAAAACAAACAACCCAAGAAAAATATGGTGTTGATAATTGGAGACAGACAGATGAAGGTCGTACAAAAGCTCGGATAGATCTAAACACTCAACAATCTCACAATAATTCAATTTCTTCAAGAAAAGAAAACGCTAAACCATATCCATATAAAGGAATGCCATTAAGTACAAGAATAGGCGAAAAAAGAGCCAATGAAATGATTGAAATAGCAAAAACTCGAGAACGTAAAAAAGCTACAATTGATATATTTGAAAAAATGCCAAACTATAATGTCAAATTGGTTGATGATAAATATTTAGGTACCCATCATCGCCACAATTTTAAATGTTTAACGTGCGGTGAAATATTCAATACATCGTGGTTTCAAATCCAAAATGATTCACTATCAAACGGTGGGCACGGTTACAGATGTCCAAAATGTTATCCAAGACAAGGAGGAAAATCAATGGGTGAATTAGAAATTGTTGAATTTATAAAAGAATTATTTCCCGAAATAGAAGTGATTCAAAACGATCGAAAGAAAATTGCGCCAAAAGAATTGGATGTTTATATCCCATCATTAGGTATTGCAATTGAATTTAATGGTATATATTCTCACAGCAGTATTTATCATTATGTTGATAAATCATTTGATAAACATAAGCATGTTAAAAAAACAATGGCATGTGAAAATATGGGTATTAAATTAATTCACATTACTGATTATCAATGGATAAATATAAAACCAATTATAAAAGAAACTTTGAAACGAACGCTGGGGTTTGATAATGTTATTATTAATGAATCTGAATGTTTGATAAAAGTAATAACTAAAAATGATAAAAATAATTTTCTACGACAATATCATTTAGAGGGCGTTGATTATTCAAATGTTGCTTTAGGAGCATTTACGCCTGATAATGAATTGGTTGCTATTATGACATTCAAAGAATCAATAAAAACAAACAAAAAATATAATGAGAATCGTTGGGAATTACATCGGGTTGCTACAAAATTCGGATTTTATGAGTCGGTTCAATTATATGCAAATTTATTAACCCATTTTAAAGAACAATATACATGGGATAAAATACATGCCATGGATGATCGATCGTGGTCATCTGATAATCTTTACATCCAATTAGGTTTTACTTTTGTGGGAAATGGTGATCCGGAATATTATCTGGTGGATTACAATGGCCATATTTATTCACGTCATATGAAAAATATAAAAGCCAACACTGGTAAATATTATGATTGTGGACAAACCAGATTTTTAATGAAAAAAGATTCTCTTATAACCGAAAGTGATATTGAAGATGAAAAAAAGAAAATTCGAATCACTGAATCAATTCAAGTTCCATCTGGTATGAGAATTGATCCATGTGTAAATTGTGGTACTGAAACTGAACATTCTGCATTTGTTGGGGTAAATAGAGTTTTATGTCAGACTTGTAAAGATGCGGGTGTGAAAGTAAAATTGGATAAGGTGGTTAATTGTTATTATTGTAAAAAGGAATTTGAAATAAATTTGCGAGCGATGAATAAATTTTCAATTTGTCCAGAATGCAGTGCTAAAGGTTTGAAAAATCCTAAGGCATCTGAGAATGCAATTAAAGCAAACAATAAAAATAATAAAATGGGTTCTGTTTTATTATTCGATTAAAAATCACGTAGTAAAAGGTCGCCTCAGAAAATTAATTCTGAGGCGACCTTTTTTTGCTTACTTAAATATTACTTATTATGTAATATTCAGAACAGCTACACCAAGAGATCTGATCATAGCCTGAGCTGAACGACTCAGGATGGTCAGACTAGGTGTAGCTCCGAGAGGGTACGGGCTCATGACAACTGGAACGTACGGAGAATAAACATATACGGCACGAATCTCTTCGACCGGTTTATAAACCATCAACATTTTGCCCTGCGGAACAACAGCAGAAGTCAAAACTTTCCATTTACCACCAGCAACAGTAGCAGAACGATAACCAAGGTCACCACCGTCTTCTGCAGTTCCATTATACCGGAATGTATTGATATCTTCCAAAACGGAAACATCAAGCGGATTAGCAAGAACTGTATTACCAGCAGCCATGTTTGTATCGGTATAAATCTGAGCCGACAGTTTATTCATATCTGAAATAATATTTTCATGCCAATATTTGATGCCCCAGTTGTAACCAGCCGGCGGAGTACTTGCATTGAAGGTCCGGGTATGAGTGGCAGGATTCAACCGAGCATTAGCGGTCAAAAGGTTGTTGATGATTTCACGGTCAATATCAAGAGCGATTTGCTGACCAAGAACGTTTACGATTTCAGCTTGGAGGGAAACATCAAACAGGGCTTTCATATCCTGTTCCATGTGAATCGACCAATTAGCAGAAATCTGACGATCTTTCGCATACAACCGAATTTTATCAACAATCAATTTGACTTTCGGATTAACCATATTCTCTTCGAGGGAACAGGTGACCGAATAACGAACGAAATTGACAACACCGGCAGTAGACGACAGAGAAACTGTGCCAGCCAGATAATCAACCATTCCTGAAACAACATCATCAGAACCACCAACTGTAACAGTGTCTGAAAAATGACCTTCAACAGCCGGAACAATGCTAACTTCTGTAAAAGTTGTACCATCAGCAGAAACAGCGGTGATCATGAAATCACGTTCCAGATGAGCTTCGGCAGCTGTAATTCCAACTTCATTGAGAACATCAAAATTGGTTGACGGAACAGCCATGACAGCAGCAACCGGAGTACCAATCGCAGGGCCGCCAGAAATATCTTCATTAATAGAAGGAGCCTGATATGAATTGGGGTCACCATGTTTCTCGAAAGACGCTTTCAGTACAGGGCGAACACATTCCGGCTTATCCATCGGAGAAACGGTTACCGCTTCTTTAGCAATAAGACGGGGGTAGAAAACACGCATAACCGGAAGCGTTAGGCTTTCATAAGGGTTAACCTGAAACATGGAGTTTTCAAGCAAATTGATCCGGGTATTCTCAGACAGAGTCTTGAAACCAGCAAGATCACTTGCATCCAGACCTTCGGACAGAGCATCAACATAAACACCAAAAGCATCATCATTAACCAAGAGACCTTTGATGTTACCAGGCTTAGACGGATCCACGCCAGTAATCTTGGCAGTAGATGCATAAGCTTCGGTAAGCATTTCTTTCATTAACATTTTAAATACCTCCAAAAAAGTTCTACAAAAATGGAACTGGGTTTAACCTATATATAAATGTATAAGCCAATCCTCGAACAGCTCCGCGAATTTCAAAATTAGAACAAAATCTTTATCATATATATGTTCTAATCTTAAAACCAAATATGTGAACTAGGAAGTATTTAATAAGAACAGATCTTATTATCTAATAGACCTTAATGTTTCAGTCATTTTTACAGTCAGTGTTTGTAAATAATCCATGGTTGGAGAATGCATGTCGTTTAGGAAGGTTGATATTTCGCTTGATAAAGTACCTGTATAAATAGAACCATTTTGAATAGCTTTTTGAATAATTGATAATAAATTCCTTATAACTCTTTCTTTTTCATATTTAGAAATTTTATTATCTAACTTATCTTTCAATTCAAAAATGTTACCTTCAATCAATTTCAATTTATTTGACAATTGTTCATTCTTAATTTTCAATTGATATTGGGTTTCATCCAATAGAGGCGATACTGTATTAATTACTTTATTAGCAAGTTCTTCTTTTTTTGTGTCGGGGGGATTTGTAGGTTTTATATCGGGGATATTACTTTCGACTATTTCCATGATTTCATCCTTTTCGCTATATAATTTTTAAACCAAAGCGGAAATGCATTTAGCACAATCTTTCATATTTACTAAACTGATCTTCTCCAACCTTTCGTCAATACTTTTGGAGGCTTCGATTGCTTTATCTAATATAATTTTTTTGGAGTTTATTTTATCTGTCAAAATTATATTTAGATTTTTCAATTCATCGATATTTTTGTGGCCTTCAAAATTACCATCATTCAAACAGATTAATTGAATGTCTAACAACAATTCAATTAATCTGTCCTGGTCTTTACTTGATTTCAAAAATTCATCATATTGTGGGTCTATCTTCATATCAAGTGACATAATATTACTCCAAGAGATTATTTATCCATATTAAAACTTTTCCATTTTTTCTGTAATGTTCGTGCCTTACTATCTAATTCTGAAACCATCAGCTATTTTTTTAATAAGAGTCTCGCCAATTTCATGTCTACTTTTTTCAACATTTTCACGAACTCTATATAACAATTGGTAATCAATAGTTATATTTTTTTCATATTTTTACCAAAAAAATTTATTTCGATTTAATAGAATTGTATTCTTTTTGGGTTTTCTTTGCCTTTTTGAATAATGCTTCGCCTATTTCCACTATTCGTTTTTTACATGATTCTGGATTCATACTACTATTAACATCCCTATAAGCTGAATTAACAGCTTCGATTTTTGCATCATACAAATACATTGCTGCACTTAACTGATACTTTCTCTTTTCTTCTTTTGAGACATGATAATCAATTCTTTTTAATTCTTCGGTATGCTTCTTTTCTGCTTTATCAAATTTATCATATATAAATTTCTTTATATATAAATCGCATGAAAGTTTGGACTTATTAAAAATACCTTCTATTAGTAATTTTTTATAATTATGGGGTTTCATAGCATTTTATACCCAACGATTCATAAATTGAATGAGATGTTGTTCAACTAATTTGTCAAAATAATTTGGAAGATAAACATGTCCATTAAAATCAATTAAATCTTCGCCTTCTTGTAAAAGATTTTCTGATTCAAATTTCATTTCACGAAAATCAACAACCGCACCTTGATGTGAAGGGCGAGAAACAGCATCATATGAAATAATCGTCAAAGGACCTTGAACAACATTTCGTCCACCCATATGGTCAACCGACCCAAGCCCACGCATTGAAAAACCAATACCACTTCTATCTTTCATCAAGCCAGCCAAAATATTACCTTTTGGGGTTGACGTGGTTTCCATTTCAGCTTTGAGAATTGTCCCTTCAAATTGATAATCACGAATAATATGACTGACCTGGTCTAGAAGCACAGTTGTCTGACGCATGGCATCAAATTGTTTATTGCCAGATGGGATAGGATGATCCAATTCATTTACAAAAGCTCGTCGTGACATACGCTCTCGACAATCATTCATACCCTGATTTAATACATTCATTGGGTATACGCGTTTGTTTCTATTTTCATCATCTGCGCTTTGAATAACTGACCGAAATATTGCCTTGTCACCGGTTGATTTTATAAGCTCTGCTTCTTGATATATAGCCTGTTCGCATATTAATTTAGACATAGTTGCCGCCTTTAGTCTTTAATAGACTTAATGGTAGATTTGACATTATCATATACATTTGCAATAAAATCATAATATTGTAATATGATATCGTCAATTTGTTGTTCGTATTTGTCATAATTATCAATAACAATTTTAAATAATTCTAAAGATCTTCCAACATAATCTTTTATTCTAACTAATTTTTCATCCGTATATGTATCCAGATGATTTTGAATTGTAACCAGGCGATAATGAATCCTTTTTAATTCATACATTCGCCCCACTTTTTCAGCGGTAGCTTCTTCTACTTCACCACCCATTTCACCACCACCCATGCCACCATCATCAGCAGCTGGATCACCCATTTCAGCAGCTGGGTCGCCACCGGCTGGGTCGCCTTCATCAGCAGCTGGGTCGTCCGTCGGAGGCTCAACTTCGGGTTCTTTCGGTTGGTCTTGTGCTGGGGGTTTTGGCTCTTTGGCACTGGGGTCATTGGGATCCTGAGCTTGTTCGTATAACGATAATAACATATTCTCAGTATCGCCAATTGTTAATTTATTTTTTCTTATAACGTTCATTTTTAATAACTCCCCATTCCGCCCTGGTCATCTTCCCCACCTTCAACAGTTTTATCAATTTTGCTATCTATTTCATATTTTTCAATTTCAAGCCAATCTATTTGTGTTAGAAATTTCTTCCTAGCATATTCTTTCGGAACACCGATTTCTTCAAGACTTCGAATCATATTGGATAAATCCGAGATATATTTGCTCTGCCTTTCAAATTGCAAACTTTGAGGCGGTGGAAAATGTACAGTTACGGAATTCATTATCTCATCACAATTTTCGGGATCAATTAATTGATATACCTTATTAATCAATTCCGTCAATTGTTCATTTAAATATTTTTGATGACTAATAATTGTTCTTGCAAATAATACATTTTCTTCAGTTAAAGTTGAACGCAGACTTGAATTTTCTTCAATATTTAAAAATTGGGAAGGAATACCCAATGAACTTAAAAGCTGGTCGCGTAGAAATTTTAATTCATCAACCTTACTTCTAATATCAACATTTCCTTCATTGTAACTTTGAATATCAACAAATTGTTTACCATCTTTTTGGGGTATAAATATATCCTCAAATGTGGTGACCATACTTGGAATGGTATCAATTGAACCGAATGAATCCAGACTTACTTTTCTCTTTTTAAAGGATTCTTTCATCTTCTCTACCATATTAGCGGCATCTCTTCCTAACCCAATATCAACCAATATTTTACGTTTTTCGGTCGATCTGCTTAATCGCTGGATTGCTAAAGCTGTTTCCAAGGCAATTAAAACTTTAGCTGTAAACTGCCCACCTTCAAAAATGGATTCACCATATGGATAATGCTTTGAGCTAGGCACTTTAAAGTGTTGCATTTTATCAGCTGGAACATATCGAACATGTGCATATGTATGATTTTTTGAACGATTCAAAAATTTGGAAAGTATATCTTTCAAATCGGTTTGAACTTTTTCATCTAATCCATCTAAATTGATATTCTGTCTTACAACACTTTGTAATATTTTCTGACAAACATTATTGATAAATTGTTCTTCGATTGGAACAACTTGCGTTGAGTAATATCTGGGGAACACCAAAAAACCAAAACAAATTGGATACATTTCACTTTGCAGTCTGATAACCTGGGCAGGGTTGTGATAAATCAATCTTATTTTTGATTTTGAATATTTATCTTTTTCCTCTTCCTCGGAACTATCATTTTCATTATACATATTATAATCAATATACATTTTGAAATCTATTTCTTCACCCTTTCTTTCGTTGCCTTTTGGTGGAAGAGTTATTCGCTCTTCAATTAGATCAATAGTTGGAAGTATTTCATTTGGCTCCATCCCTTCATGTATTTCTTGTTCTGACAAACATTCATGCCCAACTTTTGTTTGATCTATTAGTTGTTGCTCAGTTAATAAAGTTCTAGCGGTCAACACTTCACTTGCGGTACTTATTTCACAAAAGAAATCACCTTTATGAAGAGTTGTTTTACAAATCATATTTAGGTTCTTTTCTAAATTCAAGCTGTGTAATAAATTTTTTATTTCTCTTTCTTTTGTATCTGTATCCGTATCACTTCCTGTTGATTCACCAATTTGAACATTCAACGATACTTTTGTAATATCATCAGGAGATAAAATATTATCAGTTAATACATTTAAAGCTCTGACACAATAATTAATAAAACCTGTAATTGATTCATAAAATCCATACCGAGACATCCTTGCAGATTGCATCCCAGCACCATACATATTCCCCGCGCCAACTTCGGTGAGATTTTTTATATCAACACCACTCGATGCACCTTTTGATATTAATGATTGTAAATATTCAATATATCGCACCCGCCCAGAATTCGCACGGTGGGTTAAAATATCTCCAATTGCATTATCCAATTTTGTATCAGTAGTTGTAGTTTTGACCCCAACAACCATCTTCTTCAAATTGTCAAAAGTGCTTTGGGTTGAGTTCTTTTTATCAGCCATTCGATTACCTTTTTTATAATAAACAAAAACAATTATCTCTTATATATGTTCCATAAATAAGATAAATTATTACGCCAATGGTGTTGAAGTAAGTTCTTCACCCATTTGTGCTTTTATACTTTCATCTCGCAAAGTATCAGATTCATATGATTCATCAAAATACAAACACATATTCCTATACAAGACCATTTCATTTCCATAAAACCAAGTCAAATGATTTAAAAGAGTATCGCCCATCAAATCAATAGATAAATTTAAGAAATGTTTTTGAATTTTTGTATAATCTTCTTCTCTAACTGTCATACCTTCGGCTGAAAATACAAGTATTTCATCTTTGTAAATTATTTTATATGCTCTTTCCAAATGCCATTCTAATATAACTTGCATATCTGGAAAGTCTTTCATATTAAATGTCGGCATATTGAAAAATCTATTTAATTTTTTATCAACACTTTTATTCACAAAAAAACCAACAATAACTAATGCTATAATTATATATATTATAGCCAAATCCGGATTTTGATTTATAATATCCATTTATTAAACACCATCTTTATCAGGTGCATTTATTGTAATATTAATTGTTTCATCTTTCATTTCTCCAAAAATTTCTTCGGTGCTGATAGTCAACGAATTATCAATGCAATCTTCATCCAAAATAACTTCACCTGTATTAATAATAGTACCATCCATAACATCTTCGTCAACAATTACATCTGACGCATCCGTTGCATCGCCATCCATTTTAATATCAGAATCTAAATAATCTTCGCCTTCTTGAAATATTTCAATTCCATCTATTTTTGATGGCCTGCCTATATATGTAGAAGATGTACAATTAAGCTGACATATTCTCGGACTTTGAAATAATTTTTCCAATTTGTTTGATAGATTTATTTTGGATTCTTCGGTTGTTTCACTTAAAACTATTGGGTTTTCACACCCTTCACGATATATAAGAATTCGATATTTATTCATAATTACTCCATGATATTTAAAAGATCATCTAAATTATCTGCTTTTTCAAAATCGATATTCTGGATGTTATCTTCGGGGGTTTGTATCGGGTGTTTTATAATATTTTTTTTGGATGTGCTTACGTGCGGAGAGAAGTCGTTTTTGTCAGAAACTGTATAATTTGTAATAGACATTTTCTTTAACATGGAAATAAATTTATCAAATTGGCCTTCAAATATTGGTACAATAGCTGGCGTTTTAAACATCTTGTTGTTAAATAACAAATGCAACCCAGGTGCTTTAACATTTACCCATTTCATATTTTCACCTAATTCGTAATATAAACAAAAAAAGCCACCCGAACATAATTGTCCAGGTGGCTTTTTTTAAAGATCTTTTTTAAATATTGAAATAAATTATACGCGAAGATCGTCTGAGCTAATACTTTTGATTTTATCCAATTTGCCTAGGATATTTTCTTCAGAATTATCATCTTCTTCCAACAATGATTCGAGGTCAATACTTTCGGTTAAATCATCACCAGAATCTTCGCCGGCATCATCATCAGCATCAGCAGCATCAACTTCTGCATCCACTTTTTCTGTGGCATCGTCATCTTGCTCAAGCAATTTTGACAAACTATCCATATCAAGGTCAGCAGCACCTTCCGACAGATCATCTTTTTCATCATCTTCCGCAGTTGCCAATGGGCCACCAACAGGGGCGCCTTCGCCAAGAAGATCAGAATTATCATCCATATCTTCCATTTCCATAATCAGCCATTCCATTACAGAATTTTCAGCCAATTCGACTTCGCCATCCTGTGTAGCTGAATCAGAGTCCGACTCCAAAATTTGCTTAATACCTTGTTTAGCAGATGTTTTTAGCAAATCACGAATTCTGTCACCCTCAGTAATTTCTTGAACATCATCTTCACCCAGCAATTTGCTCAGGGATTCAAACAAAGCTTGGTCATCACTACTTTTCAACAAAGCTGAAATTTTTTCATTTTCAGAAATTTTAGCTTTATCAACATCGAGATCTTCAGCATCTTTGTCAGCATCTTTATCTTTGCCAGCATCTTTATCTTTGTCAGCATCTTTGTCAGCATCTTTGTCAGCATCTTTGTCAGCATCTTTGTCAGCATCTTTGTCAGCATCTTTATCTTTATCAGCAGTTTTATCATCTTCCTGTTCGCCGAGAAGAATATTTTCCAAGTTAAGAATATTTTCCTCAATGGAATCAGAATCTTCTTTCAAATGAGCATTTATATCTTTGTCGTCAGATTCACCATCGCTTTTCATAACTTTTTCAATCTGCTTCTTAACCTGATCCGCCTCTTTCTGATTTTCATTATCATCTTTTGAGGTATTTGTCAAAATCGGTTTTTCAGCATCTTGCTCAAAGTAATATTTCTGTAAAACATTACTTGCTGATTTAAAGGTATTCAATTCACCATCACCATTAAAACCCAAAATCGGCTCAAGCATCGGGCCAATAACATCTGATGTTTGTGAAGTATCAGCACTTTCTTGCAAACTTTGCTTCAAAAGATCCGTATATTTTACTTTTTTCATTTTACCATTCCTCCATACATAAGGCAAAATTGTAATAACAATTTCGTTTGATATTTAAAAATTAACAATTATATAAGGATTGAAGTTTAAATAAACTTTTTATAAATTATTTATGAACCTTTGATTCAATTTATATAAACAACCCTCGGTGAATATCAACCATAAAAAATCCAATTGATATATAACTTTACCTTATGTTCTATCTATTTATTCAAATCTTTTTATCAATTATCAAACAAAGTATCCATTTCATCAAACGTAATACTTGATTTGGGCAATGAACCGGTTTGATTGGGTAATGTTCGCATTGAAGCTTTGCCAATGACTGGTATATTCACATTATTTGAAACCGCTGGTATCTGCATATATTGGGGCATTTCGACTGTTTGTGCTGGTTTATCTGCTAACGTTGCTCTTATAAAAAGACATCTTGCAAAATCAACCCTAAATGAAAACGTCACATGATTTTTACCAGCTCTATTTTTCTCAACTTTAAAATGCACCAAATGATCGCTATCATTGCCATCCGGAATTTGTAGGGAAATATAATCTGCATTATGAACCTTCTGCATTGATTCACCAATCATCCCAGCATTCAATTGCTGTCCTTGTAATTTATCATTATATGCTTCTTTATTCAACTGAGTTGGAACCAATATTGGGATGGAATGATTGATTGATATTGTCTTTAATGACAATACAATATCACCCAATTCCAATCGTAATGCATCTCTTTGAACATCCGCATTTAATAAATCCAAATAATCAACAACCATTAATTGTAATGCATTTTTTCCATATATTCCTTCGACTTCATCAATTACAGAATTTAAATCCATTGGTGTAATTGATTTATTTGGGAAGTATTTAAAAATAATTGTTGATTTGCTTTCTTTGAATTTTTCGGTGACCATCGTTTCGATGTCAAGCCCTTCATCAATTTCAGTTAATGCTTCATCTTTGGTCTTTTTAAACATCATTTGATAAAGTTTTAAATAACTTTCATCAATTTGATCTTCAAGTGTTATAAATAAAAATACTTTATATTGTTCTTCATTCAAACACTCAGGCCTAAATTTCAAACAAGCTGATTTATAGCATATATTCAGCATAAGGGTTGATTTACCAGCCCCAGATGAACCACCATAAATATACACCCTAGATTTTGAAAAACCACCCTCCAATATAATATCATCATATTGAGAATAACCACTGGGTACTCTATTTTTTCTTGAATATTTTGTTTTTATTTTTTGAGCTATTCCGGTATTCGTGTCTTTTAATGGATCAATACTTGCTGCAGATTCAATTTCAATTACCCGATTACTATCCATCAAATCGGTATACATCAACTTCACTAATGAGTCATATTTATCAATGGCCTCATCCATGGAATTCATTGCACCACTATCAAGTTGTTCAAAAAATCCAGTAATTGTTTTATAACTTGTTAACGCTTTTGAATATTTTCTTTTATTGCGAACTTGTGTTACCAAATCACAAGTTTCTTCATCGGTCAAACGGGTATTCAAATTCTCCAATAATAAACTTTCAATTTCCTTGTATTTTTTGCTTTGGATTATACTATCTACACAGCCAGCAGCAGATTTGTTATTCATTCTAAGACGACACAGCTCTAAAACACAATCAATATTATTGGATAATGAAACGGGTATATCATAATTCGTTTTGTAAAAATCTACAATATCTCTTAAATCCCGGTATAATCCCGAGCTTCTTTTAATATTATTACCTTCATTTAAAAGGAGTGTAAAACAGGTGTTAACGAAAACAACATTTAGCATAATATAAAAACCTCGTTATCTTTTTAAAACTGTAATACCCCAGTGCCCCTCCGTGAGAGGTTTGTGAATTCATCTTTTGCCAAAAATGATTTAACTAAATATTCGCAATAGTCTTCATCTAAATTTGTTAGTATTTTAAGCGAATTGCAAACAACAACCGATTTTGTTATTTGTTTTTTGGTTTTTTTACCTCCGTTGAAACTTAAAATAATATCAATAATTATATTATTAAATTCTTCAAGATCATCATTTTTATAAAATTCATATGCTTGTCTGGCAAATTCCCGGCATCGCGTTTGCATTTGGGAGTAAAAATCGAACATATGCAACATTGCATATACCCGAACCTCGTTGAAAAATGTTCCAGTCTCTTCGCTATATATATTCCGAGTTTCTAATTTTTTAAATCCATATTTGTCTGATAAATCATCCATAATTTTAAAAAAGTATTGCTCGTTCGTATATTGATCAAGAAATCTGTTTTGTAATTTGTGAGTTCTGAGATTCAATTTCTTTACATTTTTTCCAGCTGTAACATGGATGTTACGCCCAACCATCAAGCCTTTAAATAATCCACTACTGTCATATGTGAAATTAATTGTAATCCCATGTATTTTTTTTACATGAATCATAAACAATTCATAAAATAAAATATCTCTAAAATTGGCTCCACCCAATATATGAAAATTTAAATAATCACGACCCGCTTTTTTACATTCATTCAAAAGCGGAACTAATGGCAAGCAATATAATACACACGGCGTTTGCATATCACCAGATAGGTTAGCTACAATACCACCGGTTGCATGATGTTTAAACTTGTCGAAAAATTCACCTTCCCGCAAAATACGATTGAATATTTTCCATTGCATAGGGGTGCGAAAATGATGAATATAAATCATTTTGTCTCGAATTTCGTCTGGTAGGTTGGATGCTATTGTATACGTTCTCATGTTTTGGTTGTATACATCATCCCAGGTTTTGAATAATTTACAAAGCGGGCCGGGTGGCAAATCGAGAACAAACGCACGATCAATTAAATCGTGATGTTCATTTAAAAATTGATGATACAGCTCAACTAAAATATCGGTCTCATGCTCATTAATTTTTCCAATCGATGCTTGAAACCCACCAGAATCAATATAAAAATTTGAATTGTCATAAAACCCAGTAGCTCTAGTTGATGTGAATACCTCGGCTTCTTTTTCAACAAATTTATTAAACTTTTTTCGACCAACGAAATTTTGCCCAAACGAATGCAAAAATCCGCTAACAGTTGCGTTATTGAATTTAGATATATCTTCTCTTTGGAAATGATTATCATATCGATTGTATAAACCATTTACAAAACTATCCATTATAGATGAAAGGGTCTCGTAACCAGCGCATAAAAAACCTGATTGAATTTGGTTCATTGCTACTCCTAATTTGTGCGGGATATCTCAATATTATGTTCCCCCATTTTACACCAAAAAATGAAGGTTTATCAGAAGTGATCTTAAAAACAAACTATCTTTATTTTATATATATTCCAAACTTTTAAGTAGGCATCTTGGTAAAAAAATCCGGCGGACACCCGGATTTTTCCCCAGAATTTAAATTTCATTTTGCGTAAATATATCATTTACCTTGGTTATAGAAATTGGTGCATAATTCCACACACAACATGATACATTTATTGTATTACCAATACTTTGAAATAACCTATGAACATGTCCACAAATAAATCTATGCTCTAAAAAACACCCAGCTACAGCAGGATCATGAATCAGAGTTAATTCAAACCTGCAATATTTTTCTAATATTAAAGATGAATGAATAGATTCAAACCCAGCGTCAATATATTCACTTAAAGATAAAGTGTCATGATTACCTATTATTAAACTTTTACGTTTAACATTCAATTGGGATAAAAAATTCTTCAATCGTTTATTATCATCACCAATTGATACATCACCAAGTACATATAATACATCATCTTTTTTTACTTCAATATTTATACCATCGAGAATTGTTTGTTCCATTACATCTACGTCTTTGAATGGTCTAATCTCTCGATCGATAAAACTCTGATCCCCCAAATGCCAATCAGATGTAAAATAAATCATTCTTGTACCTCCAACAATTCATACTTAACACACCCAAGACAATAATTATGCCCATCCCCCAAAGAAAAGTATTGCTCAGCAACTTTTATTTCATCGCCACAATGAACGCATTTAGTTGAAGTTGCCCCACTTCTTATTGTCCCACCTCTTGTATTACCACGTATTGTCATCTCCAATGGAAATGTCAAACCGTTGGGTAATACCGCTTCATACTCTACCTTTTTATAGCGCCCCACATCTGCATTTTTTCTAGAGTCTTTTAATTGCTGTGTCATTACTATTACCTCTCTATGTATTTAACCGTTTTACACCCATTAAAAATTAATTTATAACATTTTGGGTGTTTGTTTTAATCTTCGTGTAGGAATTTATCAACCAGCTCGATTATATATTCAAGATCCATACAGCCATCTTTATCATATTTTTGCTTTAAGATTTCAACCATAGATGCAAAATAAGATACATCAACACCAATTAATTGATCCTGAAAGACTTCAAAATCTGTTAAATCCAATTTTGATATCTGGAGGGCAATTTTCAAAACATGCCCGGCTGTAATAGACCAACCACGATTGATAAATTTACGTATTCTGAAAAGACTTGCGAGAGGATATAAAGAACCTTGATAAACAAGTTCTTTTGTTAAAAGACATGTTAGTGCTAATTCATTTGTAACAATTTGTTGATCCCATGATGTCCAATAATTTGTAACATGGGCAAAATCATAATTTTCCAAAATTTGTTCTGGTTCACCAAAAAATCTCAGAATCAATTGAGTTTTATCAGTAAGTGTAATCGCATTATCAGAAAATACGATTGGTGCAAATTTTGCGTCTTTTCTAGGTTTTAATTTAATTAATCCAGCTGATGATATATGCAATTTAATACGGTCATCTGTTTTTTTAATAATTATATTATTATTTATACCAGCCTTATATAAATAATATTCCAATACCGCTAATACAGTTTCTTTATTACGAAAATAAAAGTCGAAATCTCTAACTGACTCTTGCTGAAACATCGATGCAATACTCCCACCTGCAAGAATCGTATTACGTTGAACCATTGCTTGGACTTTTTTATCTGTGATGGATTCACAAAATTTATCGAAATGATTTACTATTTCTTTCTTTATCGTTTTGAGCTTCACAATATTATAACCCCTATTCGTATATGATTTTTAAAAATGGTAGCGGAGGCCGGATTCGAACCGACGACTTTTGGGTTATGAACCCAAACTGCTGACCTCTGCATCACTCCGCAATATTTATACCGGTGGGGAAGAAGCATCTCCACTCATCCAACCTACTTAAATTGAATTCTCTCTAGTCCCTAAAGGCCACCGGCGTTAAATTTTGGATGGGGTACAGGGATTCGAACCCCGATAGCGAACTCCAAAAGCTCGTGTCCTGCCGTTGGACGATACCCCATTATTGTTTATCTAAAATTGATTCAATTAAATCATGGGGATTAATTCCATAAAAATCCTCAATATGCTTTAAAAAAATCTTTCTAAATTCAGACATTGTTATTCCTTCATCGATGAATTGTGAAGGTTTTAATTCATAATAAAAAATTGTAATAACAACATCATTAAAATTTTGAGATTGTAAAATGCCCTCAATCTCAACTGGTTGTTCTTTCAACCAAATCTTTATTTCAGATTCTACAGTTGGGTGGTCACCATAGAATATTTTTACATTCAATTTCCTAAATGTATCTTTATTACTCCCATCCATATAATTACGCATATTTTGAGAATTATAAGAATACAATATTACCAAACTCCTTTAGATCATTTTTTATATTAGGTTGGATTACCTTTTCGTATATAAAATATTTATTAGCCAGTCCCCCACCTAATTTAGAAATCAAAAATAATTTATCTGGATTTGATTTTATTTTTTCTGTTAATGCTTTAATTTCTCTTTCATATATTTCTTTATATGTTTCCGGATTATAAAATGAAGAATTGGTGTTGCTAGGATGAATTTTCGTTATGAACCCATATGAATTTTCACAATCTCGACAAATTGCGGCGCCGGCTTTTCCCCACCGCCCACCATTATCACCAAATACAAAAATAACACCTGGATTAGAATTTAAATATGCCGGTGTAATTTTTTCTGGATACATTAATTTCTATACCTCCAGAAATTAAGATCTATTTTTGAGCGCCCCTTTTTTTCATCATTATCATATTTAGTTATGTATAATACAACCAAACTTAAAAATATCCCAAATAACATAAAACACAAAATTTTCATTCCTACCCCCAACCATGCGAAAATTAAAATTTCTTATCACAAGGTAATATATATAGCATTTATTTAATATCTATTTCTTTAATCCATCCTTCAAAATAACGATCGATTAAATCATACATATTATTATACAACATTTTCAAAGTGGATCTTTGAGTTATCGTCAAGCTATTAAAAAATTGTTGGGCTAAATCTTTTGCTATTTTATATTGGGGTGATTTTAATAAACATTTCTCTGAGCAAAAACCATGGTCTGCAAAAAAATCGTAATCACAATTTATGCAATAGTGAAATTCTTTTTTACAATTTTTACACTTCATTTTTTAATAGCCTTTATATTAATTATATTTATGGCGGAGGAAGTAGGATTTGAACCCACGGAACTTTCGCTCAACGATTTTCAAGACCGCCGCCTTAAGCCACTCGGCCATTCCTCCATAATCATTTACACAAAAATGGGTAGGTCACATAAAAAATATGACCTACCCATTTTTTATTATTTATTGTACGTCCACCAACTTTTTATTTCGTGAAATTCAACCTTAGATTTTGAATGGACTGTTGTGATAGTCGTGGAGGACGTACGAATGATAAAGGGGCAGTAGGAGCACCATCCTCCCAATCGTTACCAGGTGTTAAAAATACCGTATATGAACCAGGTTCCAATTCACTCATATCATATTCAAATACTTTTTGCCCCTCGACTTCAACCACATCGACTTTAACAGGGGCATCCCCCAAACCATTTATTTTCACAAATGAAATAGCCGGGTCCGAAATATCACAAGTCAGAGTAGGACGAGCGAATACAGACCCGCTAATCAAAACTCCACAAATCAACACACACGTAAATAAAAGAAACTTTTTCATTTTTATACCTCAACCAAATAAAATTTCCCAGAAAGATTTGCCTTTTTCTTTGGTGACATCTTCTGGATTTGTTTCAGCTCTTTCAATCGCTATCTTAATTTCATTTTTTGTAAAAAGAGCTGGTACTTCTTCATCATCTTTATCAATCACGATTAATGGATAATAACGATTAACACTTCCAAATTTTCGGTCTAGATTCTCAATTTGTTCTTCCTCGTACAACCGTGATTGAAAGTCTTTCGTGGTTTTCATTTTTTTCAATCCTCCGCTATATTATTATGTTAATAAACTTTTGCCGTACACAATCCCAAATGCATTAACACCAGCATGTATCATTACAGCAATAAAATAACCTGTAAAAGTCATATTATGGTCTCTAAATTTTTGTTGCATTAAAGATGTTGAATAATGAAACCCAACCAATAATACACGATATATGATAAAATTAATTGGGTTAATAACGCCCATTGCAACCAGGGGTATGCCTTTTAACATATATAGAAAAAATTCAGCTATACCAAACATCAACCCAAATTCAGCCCAATCGTGTTCGCCTAAAACTAAAGCCTTTGCCCCTTCTTCAACAATTGGTGCTATTACACATAACGTTAACAAGCCGCCAATTGCTGGCCCAGCTATAGCTGATAGTAAAATTAAAGTAACTGTATTAAGAAACATTACACCAAAGAAATATTGAATAATCAACATTTCTTTTTCATTTGACGTTAATAAACTTGAATCACGCTTGGGCATATATTTTTTAAAAACTTCTTGTATGCCATTTGATATATCCTTAGTCAATGCTTTACCAAATTTATCTGGGGGTATTTGTTTATCATAGGCTTTTTCAACGCGCGATTTCAATTTATTTGAAAAATGTTTTATGTCGCTTTTAACTTTATTCATCGGTATGTTATATTTTTTCTCTATCTTTTTTTCTATATCGCCTATATATTTTTGGAATTGTTCAGATTTTGTTTTTAAACTATTAATAGGGGTTTTAATTTTATTTTTAACTTTGGAAGCCATATCAGCAATTTTCAAATTGAAAAACGACCCTTCCATTAAAATTGTTAAAACACCACTTTCATTTAATAAATATTCAAAATCTATATCCTCTTTATAATATTCATTTAGAAAAGTATTAACAATATCCATATTTTTAACCGCCGGAAATAATTTTGAGAACAAATAACCCATTTATTATTTGTTCTCAAAATTTTACAGAAGCATAGG
>Ga0164318_10000015_pt1 | contig 74926 bp, 97 predicted proteins | sample GuaBasSedimGuay9_FD_113734 | JGI IMG/M metagenome (GOLD analysis project Ga0164318, IMG submission 113734) | Subseafloor sediment microbial communities from Guaymas Basin, Gulf of California, Mexico - Guay9, Core 4571-4, 0-3 cm | ecosystem: Environmental > Aquatic > Marine > Hydrothermal vents... | reverse complement strand
CTATTCTGAATAGGTCAATCAGTTTAACAGGAGCAATCGCATTTCTAAAGAGGGCTCTTCTAAAGAGTAGTAAACTTTATATAGTAGTAGTAATCTACCGTTAAACTTAAATAGAAGTATTCATAAATAGATAACTCTAATTCTATATTAATGAATGTATTCTCATAGTGACACATCGACAAAATGTGCAAGCTAAAACGAAAGGTTTATATACTATGTATGATATACACTATATTGTAGTTGATGGATACCGGATCCGGAGAGGTTCCCCGGTACCGGGCTTATTCCTATGGATCCGGTGTGACGTAAGCCCGAAAAAGCCCGGTAACAAGGATATCTAGGGAGGAAAAAAGGATGGTAGATGTAGAAAAGTTAGTTAATGAATATATGGACGCTAGAGGTAACCGACATATCCCAACAATGATCAGGGAAAACAAGTTATCAAAAACTGATGGACAAAAACTTATCCTCGGGATAGCTAAACGATTACAAACATGGACAATAAACCGATTCCATGATTACCAATTATCCTGGTTTGCGAAACGCATAACTCATCTATCTCATGTTGCGGAATCACTAGGGTACAAGGAGTTATCTAAAACTCTTTGTACAAAATATCGTGATCGTTGGATTCAAAAAGATCTTTGGAAGACTAGGGAGAAGATTCAAAAAGAAAAGCAACAAAAACAAAAATCTTCTAGAAAAGCCAAATCTTCAAAATCTAGCGTATCAGGAAAAGAGTTAACGGAGATATACAACGCTATTAAAGAAATGATAAAGAAGTTAGGAGGAACAATAGATGAATACAGTTAGGATTAATAATAACACCTCATTAGACCTAGATATCGCTACTGGAAGTATCAGAATTACTCAGGGGGATCATACAGTTATTCTAAATACCGATGATCTCTTCGAAATAGCGAAAGAGTATATGAAAGCATACTTCTTCTATTAGGTGTTGGCAATGAATACAGTTAGACATACTATTTATAAATACATCCTCTTTAATAAAGAGTATCCTGTTAGCGGGGCAATCCTCTTCCCTATTCTTTTATTTTTTTGAAAACATAAATAAATCTTAAATTTTTTTTATCTCTGGCTTGACTTAGCTATAATACCATACTAGAACGGAATGAGTTATTCCATACTAGAGCGTAAATGCCTCTTCTCTGTAGAAACAGGATAACTGAATTAATCTAAGACATTCAGTCAGAATTATTAATAAAACATTCTAGGATTTTGTCTAGTCTGAGAAAACTTCTTTATTAAATTGTTTCTGTCTTCTTGACATAATGCTTTCATGACATATGACAAAGGCTAGCATGATTTTACAACTTTTTATCTACATTTGGAATTGAGTATTTAAAGCCTTTCCCAGATATAGACTCTTTCCGAAAAGTATATAAAGGATGAACAAAATTTTTTGTCAATATATATATATGGGGAGAGGTGTGAAATTAGCAGGGTGCGTCGAAAGCTAGTGACGGGGCCCAGCTGTCAAGGCTGGGTGGTGGGCTTCTCCCTTTTCATTGAGGTGATGATATGAACGTGAATAAAATTGTGAAATACGGACTTCAGTCTATAGTTGAATTAATGAAAGATGAAGGGAAATCAGATGCTGAAATAGCTCGCTATATTTCAAATCAATATGGCAATAGATATCCGGAGTTAAAGAATATCTCTCGAATGTCTATAGCAAGATACTTTGAAGCTAAAGCGAGAGCAAAAATTCAAGAAAAGATTGAAGATAAAGGAGAGGAAGCTGTTGTCAAAGAAATCTATGAGGAATTCAGGAAAAAGATGAGAGCTCTTATTAGTAAAATGGAAGAGCGTGATAAACTCTTAGATGAATTAATAGATGAAGCGAAAGCAAATAAAGATTACGAATCTTTAATTGAATATATTAGAGAGCAACGAAATGATATTGAGATGATAAGACGCTCTTTAGTCTCTTTGATTCAGTATGCAGAGAAAGAATTCAAACCTATTATTCAAATAGATGTAAAGAAGGAAATAAACGTAAGAAATATGCTACTCTCTTTCTCAAATATTCTATGTCCTGAATGTAGAGCTAAGGTAGCAAAACAAATTCAGGAGGAATTATAATGACAGAGAATGGATATGATTGGAAGATAACAGCAAAGAAGTTTCTTATAGGACTTGGTTATACTCTTGGCATCTCTGCATTAGCTTATACAATTGATTTTTTGCAAATGACTGAATTCCCGCCTGAGTATGCATTCTGGACAGGTCTTCTACTCTCCATTCTCATTGCGGTGCAAAATTATTTAAAACACAGAGGAGATTGAGGCTTCATGACGGTTGGTGGAGGTGGTGAGGAAGACGATGTTATCTGTTCGAATTAATAGATATTTAAGTAAAAGGGAGGTCGTATGGAAGGAATAACTTGGGAAGGATTGGTAGCAAGATTCGGTGAGGCTATAGTTATACTGCTTGCAGTTGTAGGATTCCTCAAAGTCATCGCACCAGTCTTTAACATATAAGCTATCTAGAACCACTCTAAATAGTAAATATGTATTGATGTAATCTCTTTCCATTGATTTAACATGCTTCAGGAATACAAACAATTACTCTATTATGCAAATGATGTTAAGGCATTCCTTGAAGATATCATCGGTGTTGAAGTTAAGGAATTTCATGAAGAATGGCTAGATGCCTTTGAGAAATATGACTTCTTGGTTTTGTTAGCTCCGAGAGGTCATGGTAAGACGACCATTATTGGTGGATATATCACTTGGCGTATTGTAAGGAACCCCAATATTCGAATATTAATCGTTACAATAAACCAGAACAAAGCAAATGAGATGATGTCATTTATTCAACATCATTTAGAAAATAACTCTAAGCTCATCGAAATATTTGGTGAACAAAAAGGAACAGGCGAATGGTCCCGTTTTCAGATAAGGGTTAAGCGATGGGGAGTAACTGGTTTAGCCCATAAAGAGCCAACTCTTACGGCATTAGGAGTTGATTCTAAAATGATTAGTGGCCATTATGATTTGATAATCCTTGACGATGTGGTTGATTACCAAAACTCTAGAACTGAACACAGGAGAAAGGAATTAGAAGAGTGGTTCTCTACAACTCTCTTTCCAATGCTACTGCCAAATGGCAAAATCATCGATGTAGGCACTCGGTGGCATGAGGGAGATTTGCATTCTTGGTTAATGAAAAAAGACCTATTCAAACATAAAATCTATAAAGCTATTATATCCGATGAAAAGAAAGAGGTTCTTTGGCCGGAGAGATTCTCATATGAAACTCTTTGTGAAATCAGAAAGCACATAGGTCATACTCGATTTGCTATGCAATATCAAAATGAGATTGTCGCTCGTGATGATGCATTTATTAAATATGATTGGATTAAATACTTCGATGAAACCCCGCCAAATCTTCGATACTTCCAAGGAGTTGATATGTCTGCGGGTGGAGATTATTTTGTTATTATTACTATTGGAATATCTGAATCCGGCGACATCTATGTGGTTGATATGGTTAGAACCAAAGCAACTTTGTTCAGGCAGTTCGATTTGATTAAAGCATCTGCAGCCAAATGGAATCCGATTAGGATTGGTGTTGAATCAAATGCTATGCAAAAGCTATTTACAGATGAATTGAAGAGAGAGACTACACTACCAATCGTGGAGATTAAAACATCGAAAGATAAAGTATCTCGTGTTGAGCAGCTCTCCGTTCTATTCGAGACAGGACGAGTTTATCTCTCGGAAAAATATCCTGAGTTAGTTGATGAATTGATTTTATTTCCTAGAGCCGCTCATGATGATACTGTTGATGCCTTGTCTTTTGCAATTCAAGCATCCCGAGAAAAATCTTATAATTGGGATGAGATGTTCTCAATACTAAATCTAAATAAAGCCTTCCAAGTGCAAAAAATTTAGGAGGTGAAATATGGAGCGAATATTTATAGGCGATAAGAATATCGGAGTGTACGTTACTGCCTGTCTTACGGCTCTTCAAAAGAGCAACGAAATTCATATATCCGCAAGAGGCAGACATATTAAGAAAGCTGTGGATGTCGAGGAGATTGTTAGACGATATAATCCTGAAGCAAAAGTTGAGGTTAAACTTTCTTCAGAAGAATTTAACGACCGTCATGTATCGTTAATTGATATTATAATGAGAATAGAATGAGTTTATTCAGACGTTTGTTTAAACCTAATTCGTATTTTCTCGATGATGAGGGTAATCCAAGAACTATAGTAGCTTCTAATGATGGTGAGTTAGCTTCTTTATTCTCATCATCTACAGAAAGAAACTCTGCTCAACTTGAGAATCTCTGGAAATATTATATAGGTGAGGGTACTGTATTTGCTTCTATTAATTATACAGCGTGGAATACAGTTATGGCCGGATATGATATTCTAACAGATGATGACAGAATCAAGATGGTTGTCGAGGAATTTCGGAACAGAACTAATCTTGATGAGATTCTATTAAATGCAGTCACATTTTGCCTTGTATTCGGAGATGCATTTATAGAGAAAATATTCAACAAGTCAGGTAAAAAGCTGGTTAATCTTAAGGTGATTAATCCAATTACTATGGAAATTATCTGGGATAAGTACGGAAGAATCACGGGGTATAGACAGACTATTAACGGACGCAAAGGCGATATCATTGAACCTAAATATATTGCTCATTTTAGATTCTTCCCTGATCCTTCAACTCCCTATGGCGTTTCTCTAATTACTCCTTCTATTGATACTCTTAAACGTAAAGTTCGAACTGATACTGCAATTGCTTCAGCTATTATTCGTCATGGCATGCCAAGATACATTATTACTGTTGGTAACGAAAAAATTGATGCTCCCATTCCAGAGAAAGTTATTGATAAAATTAAATCCGAACTAAAGAACATAACTGAAAAGACAGAAATTATAGTGCCATGGACAGTTAAAATAGACACAATAGATGAAAAAGGCATTAAGGGAGTTGAGGAATACTTCAATTACTTCCAGTCTCAGCTAGTAACTGGTTTGATGTGCCCAGAAGAGGCATTAGGTTTGGGTAAAGGCCCCCTAACACCAGATATGGAAATTTTCGTTAAAGGTAAGGGCTTTGTTCCGATAACAGAAGTTTCGGAGGGCGATGAAATTTTAACCTATAATGCAGATAAGAATGAACTTGAATTCCAGAAAAATCTAAAGAATTGGAGATATTATATTAATGAACCAATATATCATTTTAAAGGTCAAACATACGATATAAAATGCACTGGCGATCATAGGATGTATATTCGACGACAACATCACAAGGATTTCGAGGTGGTAACTGCTGATTCATTACCATCACGATTCGAGCTTATGGTTGGTGGTTTTAACTGGGAGGGTCAAGACCTCGAAGAGTTCGTTCTTCCTGCAGTAGAGAAATATGTAGGCGACAGATGGCATAATTCGAAGATAAAAGTTGGGGAATACTCTGAGAAACGATTTGATATTGATGATTGGTTGGAATTCTTTGGTTACTTCCTATCTGAAGGTAGTACTGTTGCTGATTCGAAGGAAGGATATGAAGTAAAAATTAAACAATGTTCTCAGAATGGATTAGACATAATAGAATCAGTAGTTAAACGCTTAGGATTCAAATACTCGAGATATGACGATTCTATTAGAATATTCGATAAGCAACTAGCTGTATATCTCCATCAATTTGGTAAATCATACGAGAGGTATATCCCAGACTGGATAAAGAATTTACCACCCAAACGTCTTAAAGTTCTTTATGATGCCTTAATGTTTGGTGATGGTAGTGGGAAAAACTTTTTTACATCATCAAAACATCTCGCCGATGATGTTCAAGAGATTCTTTTAAAGATGGGATATGGATCAACAGTCTATACCAGAGACAGAATAAATCAACCAGTCATAATTAATGGCGAACGAGTCGGCACAACGAGACATTTACAATACGTCGTTACGAGAAATGAGCATAATCTCACACCTGAGGTTTGTATTAAAACTACTTCACATCACCCTTCGACTTTAGCTCTTGAAGATTATTCAGGATGGGTTTATTGCGTAACAGTTCCGAATGGCTTAATATTAACCAGACACAATGGCAAAGTATCAGTTGTTGGTAATTCAACAGAAGCTGTAGCTTACGTTAAGGCTCTTCTATATGAGAGAATGATAAAAGCATTTCAGCTCAGACTAAAGACTTTCCTTCTCAACGAGATATTCAAGCCTCTTCTTGAAGGTGAAGGACTTGATTCATCCAAATTGAATATCGTCTGGCGTTCGGTAACTGATGAGGATGAAGCAATGAAGGCTAAGTGGCTAGGTAATTTACTAAGAGGCTTTAGAGATAAGCCATTCCCATTTACTATTAATGAAATACGAAGCATGTTTGGGTTTGAGCCAATCGATGAGGAGGAGCTAAATGACGAAGCGTAAGCGTTTTTTCAACATTGAATTTAAGTATGCTTCTCGAGAGATATCAAAATCGACAAACGCTCGAATTTATAGAGGAGCAGTTATTTTAACTCCCGGCAAATATGCAGATAGCTCAACAAATGATTGGGTAATATGGCCAGAAGATATATTATCCAAATACGCCTCTAACTGGTCTACTCGATATCTGAACATCGATCACTCCACTTCAGTAGTTCATCGAATTGGTTATGTTGAAAACCCTCGCTGGGAGGATAATGCTGTCAAAGCTGATTTGTATATCTTTCCTTATACTTTTGTAGCAAGAGATACAATTTCTTTAATCGATAACGGCTTAATAAATCATCTATCTGCCGAAGTTATAACGACTGACGAATGGGATTACAAAGAGAAAGCCATAAGAGTGACAGAAGCTGAATTTTTCGGTTGTGCTGTCGTGACTAATCCAGCTTGTCAGGAGTCTAAAATTCGATGAGGGATGAAAAAATATTCGTGGAAGGTTGCCCATTCTGTGAAATGATTAAAAATAAAAAATTCAACACTAAGCTATACTACCCACCTCTTGATATTCTTGATTCTCGAACTTTAATCATCATTGATTCTCCATTTAATGGGAAACCAATTGCTGTAGCTACTGAACATATTCCATCATTATCGAAAACAGAATGGGGCTATATGTTATATCACGCTAGAAGACTATTCGGTCAGGGAGTTTATCTTAGAAAGCCAAAAGACCACTATGAAGAACACTTTCATTGTGAAATCACTCATGTTAATGTAAATCCTAAGAGTCTGCCAGATTATAGATATGCTAAAGATAACAGCACTGGGTAATTGGGCTTCTTACGGCCTTAAAGGTAAGAAACATTTTTCTCTATTAATCGAAAGAAAAAATAAACGAATTTGGATTGACCCCGCTGTTAAATTCGATGAGCCAGTTGATTTTATATTAGTATCATCACCAGATGAGGATCACTGGCTATATCTTGAGCGATATCTCAAAAAATTCCCAAAGACTCCAGTATATGCTCTAGAATCAATCGCCTCAGATTTGAGATTGTATCTGCCAGATTTTAAGAAAAATATTCGTTCTGTAGTAAGACCGCTTAAACTTAGTGGCCTTCCGATTAAATTTATGTCAATTCCAGAAATGGTAGGAAAACCTGCATCCGGTTTTAAACTTGGTTCCGGAAAGAAAGCTATAGTTATAATCCCGGAGTTTCAGAAATTAGGGAAAGATGAAAAGGAATTAATGCAAGGAACAATCTGGATTATTGGAGTTGGTGAATACGAAAAGCCGAAATCCAAAGATCATAAAGCTACCTTTAAAGAACTAATGGAGATAGCTGATGAATTAAAACCAAAAGCCATATATTTGACCAATTACAGAAGCTCTTTGCTTAGACATAAGAGGAAAGTTGAATCAGAGTTAGCTAAATTCAATGGTCGGCTCCTTAAGGATGGCGATACACTAGAGTTCAATCTCAGAGAGCTATCGATTATGAAGACGGATGGTCTATATCTTGTTAAGCCACATGCTGGCCTTATTGATATAGGTGCTAAATCTATAGTCTTAAAGCAAAGAAAATTTGATATCACCAATAAAGAATTTGTATTATGCGATAATGAATACGCCTATGGTAATATAATTCTGTCTGAGCCATTTACGATTGATACTGACGAGAAATTCCTCAGATTTGCTCCAGAACATCTGGTATCAAAGCAAGAATTTGAGAAATGGAACTGGCAACTGCCTATATACGCCTATAGAGTAAAGGAATATCATCCATTTAGAGAGAAAAAGCGACTTAAATTACCTGTAGGCATTCAGACATTTGTCAAAGATATTGAACAATATTATATCACTCAGAAACTTCATCTCGATGAGTTTCGTAGTGAAGGAGTAGATTATGATATAAAAAATCCTAAAGAGCATTGGAAGGAATTAATAGCTGATTTACGTTATCTTGGAAATAGTGGTTACCCCAGATTGTCTGCAGGTAAAGAATGGGGCGACTGGACTTTGACTGATGTATTTAGGTATTTTGCTAAAATTGTTGATGCTCTTCGCTCTGTTTACTTTCCGATTATCCCACCATCCAAACCAAAACTATATGAGGAATACTATGGTAAGAGTGCAGCTAAAGCTAAGAAATCATCATTCTGGAAATGTTATGAGAAATCCAAACCATATATGAAATCTAAACCACCAAAAAACATCAATGAAGCTAGAGAATGGGATAAGAAACGTAAATCTATAATCAAGAAATCTATAGCTAAATATACCCTCAAGCAAATATATTCTGGCGATGCAATTAAGTATAATCTTTCTATTTTTGAGAAAAGATTACCATATATATCTATTCTTACTAAGCAATGTCCTCTAAGACACAGCCAAATCTGTGATGTTTCCTATGAGCTTAATCCTTTATGGTTTGATTATTCTGGTTTAATTCATAAAGACATAACAAATTCTGTGAATGGTGTTGCTTCTCTAGAGGCTATTCACAATTGCTTTGTTGATGAAACCAGTGTAATTCAGTCGGCATACGAACTGAAAGATGTTCTTATTAAGCTTAATCATGATACCTTCGAAATTGAGGCTATAGAAAAAACATCTCTTAAACCAGGATACTATTCTAAAGCTAAGCCTTATTATAGAATGTATCTTAATGAAATTGAGGACAATATTAAAGCAATTGGTTGGGATGAAAAGAAGCTTTTAGTTGATTGTAAATGGGATGGGCTTAGAATGACTGTAGGAAAAATAAATGGGCAAGGATTTGCTTTTGTCGACCCTGAAAATCTCAAAGAGAAAAGTCCTAACGTCTCAAAAAGAATCCCGGCTATAATAAAAGAAATGGAGAAATCATTCCCAGATAACACTATACTCGATGCTGAATTCTTAGCATTACATCCCAATAAGAAAGAGATGCTTCATAGAACCGATGCTAACTCTATACTTAACTCTAATATGTCAGGCAAGGAACTGGAAGATTATGCTATTATAGCAGTGTTCGATGTATTATTCTATGATGGCCTTGATATACGAGACCAACCCCTTCATGAAAGGCTTGAATATCTATCTCGACTTAAAGAAACTAAACACATCTGGATAGAGAGAATATCAACTAAATTTCCAGCTAAAGCCGATGGCTTTATAATCAATGGCTCTCAAGCCTCCATTATTCCGAAAATAGCTGAATATCTAAGACATGCTAAGAGTGGAAGGCCGAAATTTTGTGCAGAGGGCGTGATGATTAAATGTTTAGATGGCATTTATGAGTATCCTCAGAACCACTCTTGGGCTAAGTGCAAATTTTATTCCGAAATTGATTTAAGGGTAATCGATAAAAAGAAAGTTAAGGGCACGAAAAATGTTTATAATTACTATCTAGGATACGATACCCCAAGAGATTATGCTAAAGCATATCTTTCCATGACAACTAAGGATTGGTATGGTAAAGTATATGCATTCAAGAATGGGAAAGTTATTGCTAATGGAAAGGATTGTCTGGATTATTTAGACGATAAAGGGGTTATATTTGTAACTAAGATGGGTAAATCTGACAATGCTAAAGAGAAAGTTCCTGTTAAAATCGGCGATATTCTTAGAATAGCTGCTGAAGAAGTCTTGAAGTTTGATAATGACAAATTCCCAGAGTATCCTAGGTATTCATTCTATATTGGTAGAGTGTTAGAGCCTATTCCTGAGAAGCATGTAACTGATGGAATCAATGTCATTGATAAATTATCATCATTTGAGCCCCAGCGTATTCCACTTGAGGAGCTGAGACATATTAAGGAATCAGATGTTTCTATTATGAAAGATGAAGATGGTAATTATGCCAGAATCATCAGAATTAGATAATTTACTTATGACTATTCAGGAAACTGAAAGAAATATTGAGATGATAAGCCAGCAGATACTGGAATTAGAGCGTGAACGTGACGAGATGTTAAGAACCCTAGAAGATTTGTATCAGGAGCTCGATGAATATGACGCTATGGGTGCAGGCAAATAGCGGCGATCTTTCTTCAATGACTTGGTATAGAGGGGACAATATTGAGTGGGATGTAAATTATCTCTGGCCATTCAATCAGAAAGGGAGTAATAAAGGGTATGTGGAAATAAGGTCATCATCTAAACCTCTTTATATCAAATTCACTCCTGCCAATGCTGTCAATCTTAAAGGGGTTATTCTGGCAGTGCATGCCGGATCAAGTTCAAGGGATTATAACGATGATATTGTGATAGAATTGCAGGAATCAACAGATGGAGGTTCTACTTGGAACACTGTCAGAAGCAAAACAATTAACTTCCCGAACGATGTCAACGCCGGTGCTGTAAAGCAATATGGAAAATACATAATTGATGTTAGATTTGACACTTCCTATCCTTTGAATACTTCTTATCAATACAGGTTTAAAATTTATCGATTGAATGGTTCTAGTCTTTACTTGTTGCTCAGCAAAAATACATCTTGGAGTTCATGGCAATCAGATGTCAGTAACTATGCTTTCAGAATAATTTACTCAGACACAACTGGTACTCCGACATCATCAGACATTTTTGTTATTACTGACGAGCTGGTGATAGATCAGGACTGGACTGTTGGTTACGTGACCATACCTACTTCACCTTCAAAAGATAGGCTAGATAGTTACAACAACAAAGGGAGTTTGTGGATAACTTCAATAGGGAGATTGTATGTTCCCTCAAGCATAACTTCTGATATTACAGTTGAAATAAAAGGGAGAATGTATGTATCTGGTGGGGACAGAGTTGCTTGGCAGATTGGCGATAGTGAAGAAAATCCAATTCCAGCTGATAAAACTGTCAACTGGTTTTTCAATTGCGAAGGGACGAGCAGAAGAGCGGGGATATATGCTTACCGTTCCTCTTGGATGAAAATTGAGCATTACGGATCTCCCATTGAGAAATGGTATGCTGTTTTGAAGTACGATGCGTCTGCTGGTAGCAATCAAATTGTTGTGGAAGGAGATGTTACAGCTGAGTGGAAAGTTGGAGACAGGATAAGAATTGGAGGAGCAAAGTATTCTGCGACGAGACATTACAATGATTATTCCCGGGATCATAAATATTATGAAATTTCTGCTTTGTCTTACGATGCGGGAAATGATGAAACGACGATCACTCTTACATCTAATTTATCTTACCCGAGGGATGCTGGTGGTAGGGTTCTGTTGGTACGGAGAAATGTTTTAATTCATGGTGATGAAATTTCTTCTACAGATTCTCGTGCAGATACATACATTTATTACATGAGATGGTGGAGAGCGTATTGGGTTAGATATTCTTATATGCGTTATCCTGCCTACTTTGAAGGGTTTAATCCAAAAATCCCCATTTCAGAATACCCACATACAGACATTTTGAAGGGAGTATTGGTGGATAATTGTAAGTATTTTTATATAAGAAGTAGAAGAAACGGACATCTGGAAAAAGTTGCAATTTGTGACAGTAAAACTTCCTCCTGGAGTTGGGGAGAAGGCAGTTACATTCTTTACAAAAGCAAAGGATTTACAATCACTGAAGTTGTTGGAATTGTCGAGTACTATACAGTTCAGTTTTCCCAGTCAAACGAGAACACACTCTCTGACTTCTGGATACAGGGACAGTTTGGGCTTTACTTCTATCTTTCATCCAAAAACATAGCGTACAACGGGACAATCTTCAATACAAGGTATGGTATTTTTCTTTCTGGAAGCAGTGACAACGAGATTTACAATGTAGAGATGAAAAACATTTACTATGACAGCAACAGTTCAGCAACCACTCAGACACTTCAAGGTTGCTTCTACTATGCTGGTGATATAATTTCGCAGAACAATTACATCCATGATATCACGATTGAAAACGCTTTTACTCTTTTCCAGATTGACATAGACGATGGTTGCACAGACTGGTATCACAATATAGTGTATACAAACATAACCACTGAAGTGTATACTGTTTATAGAGAAGACTGGTTGGATGCAACAAGGATAAGATTTACAAAGAGAAATGGAATTGAAAATAACGACTGGATCATTTACAAGTATGGAGCAGTTCATAGGACTGGAAACTATACCGGAGCGGACGACGCCACTTACCGTTCCGCAGGAGGGTATAACTATGCCTTACGATTGGAGCCACAGGTCTCTGGCGAGGACTTCGATTCCTACACGATTACTCTGACTGGTTGCAAGACCAACAAGCCCGTGTATTATCTGGGATACATTTATGTGAGTTCAAACTATTTCGCTGGAACAGATGTCTCCGCTCCTGAAATTTACCTTTCGGGTTTGGGAATCGACTACACTTCAGAACCTACCGCCAAGTGGACGCATCCTGGAAGTTCCTACGCCGACCAATGGATACCCTTCATAGTGGTAGGGACTCCGACATCGGACGGGAACGCTACGATTCACATCAAGGTGAAATCGGACGGGACGAATCCCTATGTCTACATCGATGATGACAGTTACTCGTGGCCAGAGAGCGTAGACTACAGGAGTCACGAGGTTTGGATAAATGGGCAACCCGCGAACCCACCTGCTGTGTTCCCAGTCATAACTTCACTCGAAATCTGGAGTCAGGCAATCACGGCCCTGTCCGAGACTTCGACAATAGGAAGGCTACTGACTGAGCACACGGGAATAGTGACGCCGAGATACAAGCATATCAAAGTGAACGCAACGGAGAGGATAATATACTCGATGGAGGCGGAGAATCCGCACACGGTTAGGATAAACATATACAAGCAGGATGGGACATCCGTAGTGACGGGAGCGGACATGACGAAAATCGGTAGCACAAGATATTATTACTATGACTGGACGCCTACAGAATCTGGGCTTTACATAATTGAGTGTTATGTTGAAAACTATGTCACCAAGGACTCTGTTATTGTGAATGTTTTAAATGAAGACGACTGGTATTCAACACACTCGGAGGTTGCAAACATTCCAAGCCAGGTGGACACACAGTTAAGCGGAACACATGGAAACGGTGGCTGGGAAGGCACAAGCCCGGCCGATGTCTGGTCTTATGCAACTAGAACATTAACCTCACTATCAGGCCAACCAGCACAGGACATTGATGATAAACTTTCCTCTACTCACGGTTCAGGCAGTTGGGAAGGCACTTCTCCTGCTGATGTTTGGAGTTATTCAAACAGAACGCTCACATCTCTTGCTGGTCAACCAGCTCAAGATATTGATGATAAGCTATCACTTAGTCATGGTTCAGGTGCTTGGACAGGTAGCACGCCTTCTGATATTTGGAATTATTCTTCCCGAACTCTTACTTCTCTTTCGGGCCAGCCAGCTCAAGATATAGACGCTCAATTATCTTCTACTCACGGAAGTGGAAGTTGGTCTGGTACCACTCCAGAGGAGATAGACAATTACCTAACGACTAAACACGGCTCTGGCTCTTGGCAAACTGGTGGTGGTGGAGGGGTCGGAACATCCACATTCCTTCAGTGGATTAAGAAGTTACAAAAGCAGATGTCTGAATTAGATGAGAAACTTAGCTCATTGATTGAAGAATCAACATTCGAAAGAAAGAAGCATATTAATAGTGAAGTTAATAATCTGAAAGAAATGATTAGGCTTGCTGTCACTGACTTGAAGAATTCAATTAATGAGAATAATATTCACGACGACATAAAGCATATAGAGAGGTCATTGTCAGCTATCATAACAGATTTAGAGCGTATAAAATTAGCATCTAATGATTCAACTATTAATGATAAACTTGATGATGTAATTAAGCTGTGTGTTAAGATGCTGCCTGATGAGAAGCTTGAGGAATTAACAAATGGATTTAAAGACTGAATTACTTACTGAATATAATAAGCGTAAAGCTGAACTTGAAAATAAAATCAAAGAATTAGAGTCAGCTCTTAAGTCTAAAGAGAATGAGCTAAAGAAAACCGAAGAAGAATTTAAGAATGAGATTCTTTCCTATAAAGAGCGAATCAACGAACTAGAAACAAAAGCAAAGACGCTCACAAATGCACTGAGTAAAGAGTTATATTTGGTTGAGCATGATGATGGCACCGTAAAACTTCAGAATTCAATTAATAATCTCCAGCCACTTACTATCTATGATGAAACAGAGTTATATCATTCTACTGAATTCCCAAATACATGGAAACGACATCTAAAGAAAGCTATCACAAAAGAAGATGTTTGCTCTTGGGTTGAGAAACACAGAATTCCAGAAGATATCTATAAGGAACTCAGACAAGAGATGAAACCTCTTCCAAAGATATGTTATGTCAACTATGATGAAGCAGATAGAGCTTGGGCTCAGATGCATATAAGAGGACTAGAACCAGATGATGTCAAAAAATATAAATTAGGCAAGATATCATTTGAGGATTTAGTAGATGGTCATAGCATACATTTGGACTGGAGGCTTAAATTTAAAAACGCATTCGTTCAATGGGTGATTACTCAGGATCACGTCAAAGATTACTTTGATACTATTATTGGAAGAACAGACGAGAAAACAGGTAATGTGAGTAAAGGGCTCGCTATAGTCAAGCCCAGCGGAGAAGAGCCAGAACGTGTGGTTAAAGCTGAGAAGAAAGAACCAATACTTACAAGAGAAGATGCTAAATTAATCAAGCAATATGTCTTATTTGATAAGTCTTATATGATTCCTCCTGGAGAGGTTGGATGTGTCGCTGCTCATGATTTAGTGTTGACTCCTGAAGGCTATAAATTTGTCGATGAGCTCAAAGAAGGAGATTTAGTTTATACTGGATGCGGTAGATTCCGACCAATCCTAAAAATCTGGGATAGAGGAATTGTTCATAACCGATTTTCTCTAACACCTATGTTTGGCTTCAAAACTATATATTATCATCACAATATTTATACTAAAGATGGTTTGAAAGAATCAGAAACAATAACCCAAAACGATAAATTGTTATTGCCTAAGCCTCACCTAGAAGAGAAAGAATACCCAAGGGAGATTATACTCACTATCGAGCCAGGATACGAGAAGAAAATAGCTGTCGAGGAAGATTTCATGTTCTTCTTAGGTTTCTTTGCTGGCGACGGGTCGGTATTAAACCACGACAAAGGTCAGATATCTCTTGACTGTGCTAACGAAGATGAAGCAGATTGCCTTGAATTTTTGGTGAAATCAATATTCGGAATTTCTCATGTTACAAGGATAGTTAATCCGAACGGAAATTATATATCGCTAAGATTTATAGATCGTGGTCTTGCTCATTGGCTTTGTAATAATTGTTATGTTCACTACGGAGGTAGAAAGCATAAGATTCTTCCTCAATGGATTTACTATCTTCCTGATGCTTTGAAATGTAAGCTCCTAGATGGTCTCATCCAAAGTGATGGCTATGTAAATCATAGGAGAATTCAGTATGCTACAGAATCTAGAAGACTCGCTGGTCAAATCTTCTTGCTTCTACTTACATTAGGCGAGTTGCCGTCTATAAAAAGCTATATGAAGGACTCTCGATATAAAATATATAATATAAGCTGGCCACTTAAACGAGAGAAGAAGCCTAGATTAGTAGATGAGGATGATAGATACTACTATATTCCTGTTCTAAGAACAGAGAAAGAACATGGAGGTTCAATTCATATCTACGATATCGCTGTTGCCGATGATCATAATTTTGTAGTCTTAAATCATTTAGTTAAAAACTCTACACCATATAAATGGGCATACATGTGTGCTATATGGCTTGGCTCTGTTAAAGCTGGAGTTCAGCGTGAGGACAACCATGAATACTTCTCTTATCCATCAGAATCACTTCCTAATAAAAACAAAGAGCTGTTTAATGGCAGGTTCATAATCAGAGCATTCAAGGCTGGAAAGGATAAAAGATGGTGGGTTTGGAAAGCAATAGATGACCCTTATCCAATGGATTCTATTATGCATGCTGATACAGGACACTATTGGCCAATTCCTGCTGGGAAGCTTGAGAAATTTGGTAGAGAAGCTTATAGAGCAGAATCTATTAAGAAATTCAAGCAATCTCTGAAATGTTAATGTTAATATACCTTCAGTTTTATGAATGGCGTTGATAGACAGATTAAACTAATAGAGGAAATATTTGAGAAGATATTTGGTCGTTGATACTTATGGAAGACCTGAGACTAATGCTTGGGGAGATTATCTCCACACTGAAGAGTCTAAATAAAAATGATGACGAGCTATTAAAGCGTATAGAGCGACTAGAATCAATCACAACTGAATTATCAAGGGAACTGGCTTATCTTGATGGTAAATTCAAACTGTTATTCTGGTTTGTTGGAGCTGTCTTGTTTGGTCTTGTATTCCTCTTAGTAAAGTATTTCCTGATGATAGCATGATGGACTTACCTGAAATAATTAAGCTCACTAGAAAAGGAGAACTTGCTCAAGTCCCACCATCTGGTAGATTGACAGGCAAGAGATTTAAGCTTGATGACATATTATCTAAATTTAAAGACTTTTATATCATGAAACCGTTTATATCTCTAGTTGGTTCTACTGTCGTTCATGGAGAGGGTAATGATATAGATTTAGTCATTGAAGGAGCTAGTTTACCTCCAGAAATTAGGGAGGCGATTGACTTTAGATTATTCAGACAAATGGCTGGGGAATTTGGCATACCATATGACGATACTCCTTTATATCTTCAATTACACTACAAATCCACCAAACCTTATACCTCTTATATTCCTCTGTATGCTCTTAAAGTTGAACGAATAAACCCACCTAAAACAATTCAGATGTCCCATCCATTCAAAATGTATGGCAATCTCAAGATAGTAAGTAAAGCTGAAAAAGAAGGAGGCAAGAGAATAATAGCAGGTTATGCTAATGTGGCTATTCCTGATAAATCGAATGATTTGATTACTCTAGAGGCTCTTAAAGAGGGAATTCAAACGTTATTATCTGATCCATCTTATGCTAACCTAATGGTGGTTCATAGGAATATCCAAATAGGAAAGATATTGCCTGAATATAACGGATTCACAACTCACGTCGACGATAAAGGATTGTTCATAGTTGCAGAAATAAGAAGTGATTTGAAGATTGCTAATGAGGTGTGGGAAAAGATTTTATCAGGTGAATATAATGGCTTTTCAATAGCAGCTGAAGTGTTATCTTCTAAATATGTTTGCGATGGGAAAGTTTGCCATAATGTAATAGATAAGTTAAATATATTTGAGGTATCTGTTTGTAAACTTCCTGTTAATCCAAAATCAGGTTTTATAATCTTGTCTAAATGTAATAAATGTGAAGACATAGCATAGAGGTATATGACAGAATATGAGGATGTTGAGCCAACAGAGGTAGAAACCATCGAAGAGAGCAACGAAGATAATTCCGTTGAACTTAAACTAGAAGCTCTCGAACGTAAACTTGAAGCCCTTGAAAAGGTAGTTTCTACTCTTGTTGAGAAGAAAGAGGAAGAGAGTAAATGCGAGGAGCCAGGGGAAGAGGAGGAAGAAGAGGAGGAAGAAAAGAAATCAGAGGAGGAAGAAAAGGCTAATGGGGGCTTGATAGGAGCGATAACAAATGCGGTAGAAAAGATTAAGAAAAAAGTCAAGGATGAAAAGATAAAGGGGGAGCTGGATGCAGTTCTTGAGATGCTAGCAAATGTGCGTAGAGCGGGTTACCCATATCCATATCCAATGCCAACTAGCTATCCCTACCCGACAAAATATCCATATCCAGCAAAAGCTGAGTGGCCAGAAATGGTGGTTAATGCAATCGATGCTCTTTGGGAGAAGATATCTGAATTATCTAATGCCTCTAAGACCATTGAGGAGCTCAGTGTTGCCACTAAAGCGAAAGACGATGTACTTAAAGCTCTTGATGAGAGATTAAAGGCTTTAGAAACTGCTAGCGGAGAGGAGAAAACTATCATAGAGAAATCTGACGAAACCCCTGAAGATGACAGTGACGATTCCCCAACTGTTATTATTTCTAGAGGCGAAGTGAAACTCATTGAATAATGTGAAATTTAAGGTCTTTATGTCTTATAGATATAGGTGATGAGAAAATATGGCATTTACATCTCCAACTCAGCCAATTGAGATTCAGCCAGAGGGTGGGATGTATTCCTTCACTGCTTCTGGCTCTATATCTGCAGGTCAGGCTGTAGTTCCAGTAGATTCCATGAAGGTTTATGTCCCAGCGTCGTCCTCAGCAAACGGTATTGGTATTGCTGCTACTGATGCTTCCGACGGAGACATGGTAATGATATGGGGTCCTGGCAACATTGTAAAAGCTAGAATATCAGGCTCTGGCTCTGATACAGTCGGAACTACCCTCAAGTATAACAAAGGATGGCTTGATACCAATGGAACTGGGCGAGTCATGGCTATACTATTAGAGGCTCCATCTTCTCTACCAGGTACAGGTAAAGTTTTACTAGTTTGATTCTATCTTCCTGTTTATTTGTCTTTATGTTGTATGTTTGATATAGGCTTAATGTTAAAATGGAATCTAAGTTCGTAAAACTAATGGAGTATGCATTCGCTGGGAACTCTGAGAGAAAGAGAATGCTAAACTCCGAGAGATTTAAAAAGATTGTCGGTGAGAAGGCTGTAAAGACACTACTTCAGGCTGAGGATATCAACGAAACTACTCTCTTACAGGAAGAGGTCATAAAGAAAATTTATGAGGGGGCACAGCCAGCACGTTGTGTAAGAGACGTATTCCCAATCCAGAAGACTGATTCATATAAAGTAAGATTCGTTCTTGGTTCTTCTGGAGCATATGCTTCTAAAGTTGCTGAGGGCGGTGCATTCCCAATCGATGAAGCATCCTATTCAAAGGTTGACGTTGAGGTTGAGAAATACGGCCTTAGAGGTCTCATAACCAAAGAGATGATTGACGATGGCTTATTCAATGTAGTCGAGCATCAGCTAAAATGGGCTGGTTACGTAATGGAGAACACTCTAAACCAGAGAGTACTAGACAAACTTCTATCTGAGCTTGATGGATGCACCGATGTCGATCCAGCAGGAACTCATCTTGCGGTAACTGATATCGCAACAGCAATTGGACGAGTCAAAGAGAAGAACTGGATACCCGATACACTCATTACACATCCATCAGCTGAGGCATATCTGCTATCTGATTCCAATTTAGTCTATGTATCATACGCTGGTACTGAGGCTGGTCTAAGAGAAGGTAGCATCGGAACCAGACTACTAGGACTAAAGCCATACACCCTATCAGTCTCTACATCTGATGACGTGACTCAGTCTTGGGATGGCACCGATGCCTCTGGTCACTACAATGCTCTTGTACTTGATTCACAGAACACTGCAATCATAGCCATGAGGGACGACATAACAGTCGAGAGATATGATGATCCAATTCACGACCTTGAGGGCATAATAGTCAAAATGAGATTCGGTGTTGGTTTGCTCAGAGACGACGCAGGAGTTAGAATACTAGCAAAGTAATCATAAAAATGATGTTTAGTAGATGGGATGGGCTTTCTGCCCTCCCTTCTATTTATGTTTATCTGTTTATTAATCATCATTAACTAATAAGGATTATTATGATTAATGGATTAGGTCAACAAAAATGGATGCGAGAATCAATTGAAGAATTGAGAAGAGAAGCACTTAGAGATAGAACTGTCTTTACAGACGATGAATTAGAGGAACTTGAGGTTTCATTTCCTGATGGTGGCGGCAAAACCAATCCTTGGACCTATCTTGTTCAGCAGTATCCATTCCCTCAAAATTGGAATATACGTCAACCTAAATGGATTGATATAAGAGAATTGCCGGGTAGATAATATGACATATACTCCTCAATTAGTGACTGTATCAGAAGTTAGAAGCTTCTTCACTCCCTCCTTATCGAGTGATGATATATCAGATGATGAGCTACTAGCTAAAATTGAAGCTGTTGAGACTTATATTAAGGATGTCTTCTTTAATGGAAATATGCCAACTAAAGATACAGCTAGGATTCCAGCATTACTCTTAGTTGCCTCTCAGGTCGTTCAGAATCCTGTCTTGGCTAAAAAGTATGATGTTCTTGTAAGTGAAAAATTAGGTGATTATTCATATCAAACTGCATCTAGATACTCCAAATCTTATAATTCTTGGCTTGAATTCAGAAAAATGGCTCTTGACATTTTAAAGTCCAAATCAGATTACTATTATGTCGTAGACCGTGTTTTAGGATTTGATATTTAGCCATGACTTTCGAATCAATGCTTGAGCATACAATATATAAATATACTCTTACTTCATCTCAGAATGAGCTTGGCGAATGGGTAGCTTCCTACACAACTTCGGGCTCGATAGACGCTAGATTCATTCCAGCTTCAGATGAAGATGTAGCATACTATGGTGGCAGATATGAAAATCTAGCTGGTAAGATTTATGTTGATTATTCAGAAAGCATCAAACCAGGAGATAGAATAAGCTATGAAAATCAAATGTATCTCGTCAATGAAGTGTTATATGACTCTGAACACACATATAAGAAGTTGATAGTATCATGGTTGTAAATGTTAAATGGAAGAATGAAGCACAATTCAAGAGAAAGCTGAATCAGATTAGACAAGTAGCTATTCTTGCGGCTATGGAAGGTCTTGAATATGCAGCTGAATCTGTAACTATAAGAGCTAATGAAAATCTTATAGCTGGAGGATATGTCTCTATTCCTTCTCCAGATAGAAACTATGAAGTCTATAAACATCCAGAGAGATGGAGAGATATATCCATACTTGAAGGATGGAGAATTGAGCAACCTAAGTTTGAAGGCACAAAGATAAAGATAGGTGTTACTAATGAATCCAAGCATGCTGCTGCTCAGGAATACGGAACATTTGGAGTAATCAAGCCAACAGAAGGTGATTATCTATATTTTGACAGTCTTGATGGAACTGTTAAGAAGGTTCCTTTCGTAAGAGGCCAGCAGAGACATAAAGGTTTTTTAGGCAGTGCTCTGAATGGCTTCCCAACTTCTGATGATAGACGAAAGACTGTTGATGTGATTGCTTCCTATATGAAGTCCCATATAACTCCTGCTGGAACATGAGCTATAGTTTACTCAAACAAACAAGAGATATCTTGGTTGCTTCTGCTGATTTATCTAATTATGTATCTAGCAATAATATAAGAGTTGGCTGGATAGAAGCAGCTACTTCCTTTCCACTTATAGCCATAACCACTATAGGAGAATCTGATGTTGGATATCTCGGATACGGTACTGCTCCTGATGGTCAGAAATTACATGAAATCAATATCTCATTTCAAATTGACATACTATCTAGAAAGAGTGTTAAAGAAGCTACTGAGATTGCTGATATCGTCACTAAAGAACTAATGGCTAATGGTTATTCTAAGACATCAGAAGTAGACACTTGGGAGGTTGCTCTTAAGGCTCATAGGAAGATTCTCCGATTTAGTTATGTTTATGTGTTTGAAAGATAATTTGAGGAAAGATGGTTCGACATGAATATGGTTATGGTGTGCATAAATATGATGGTGTGTTTAATTTCGATGATTCAACTATTCAACATCTTGGATATCCAGCATCCTATATAATCTTCAAAGACGGTGATACCATCTATGCTAAGAATGGCGACACAGGTAAAGTAGACTTCAGTGGTACTGATGCAGCGACTGTAATACAGGACACTATAAACAACTGTGATTCGGGAGGATTAATTTTTATTAAAAAAGGCGTATATGACATTTCGTCTACCATTGAAATACCTTATAATGGTATATATATCTGTGGTGAGAAAGCAAGCATAAAATCAGATTTAAGTGACAAAAAAGGTACCTTTCTTTCGGCGGCATCTAACATCGAAGCTATTTTCAAAGCAACAAAATCATATATAAGAGGGTTGCATATTGAATCATTGGGTTTAGACTGTAATTCTAAAGCTCAATACGGCGTATATATTAGTAAAGGAGGAGAAAAAAATACTGTTAAAAATTGTTTCATAATTGCTTTTACGCAAGCTGGTATATATGTCAGTCACTCATCTATCCACCATTATGAAATCGAAATCCTAGAAAATAAGATTATGGGTAGAGAAAATTCAGGCTCTCCTTACGGCATATATATAGGTTCTCTTGCATCAGATAATTATATTGCACATAATCTTATTCAAGGGTGCGATACAGGGATATATCTTGAATATGGGACAAATATCATCATTCAGAATCACATATCAAAAGTACCTGCTACATCCTATTCATATGGTATATATTGGAAGTGGGCTGCAGGGAACCTTATAGTCGCCAACCAAATTGATAATCCAACTACTTCGGCTTTTTATGGATGGGCAGATAGTCAAATTATAATAGGTAATTACATACAAGTAACATCAACAAATTTACAAAGTTGTTTGAAACTCGATCCACCATCAAGTTTATCTTATAGCCATATTATATTTACTAATAATATTTTAAGAGGGGATAGCGGGTATACGATTTCAAATTCGGTTAGTCTAGGCACTAACGCTTCTACTTCTCCAGGGATTGTAGTTAATAATAATGTTTATGAAAATGTCACAAATATTTTCAAACTCGAAAACTCTGGCACTGCTACCATCTCCAACGGTAGTACTTCTGTAACTGTCACTCACGGCTTGGCTGGTACTCCCACTGAGATACAGCTTACTGGTACCCATAGTGAGGTCAAGGATGCCTACGTCCAGAATGTTGGTTCTACAACTTTTGATATCGTTGTTGACTCCGCTGTCAGTGCTGATAGAACGGTTTACTGGAAAGCTGTTTATAAACCATAGTGTAGTTAATGTGAGTATAAAGAGGTATAAGGTATGAGTGATTTAACTACTCATACATCTACGAGAATGATAGCAGGATACGATAGCGATAATTCAATAATTCGTCTCATAGCAGTAGATGAATCTGGAAGAATTCTTGGAAATATTGAATATCTCAAGATTACGGACAGTGACATTATGGTTCCAGTTGAACCCCAAAGTCATTGGCAGGAGAATATTACTCTTCATTCCAGTAAAGCAGAGACATCCAGTGGAAATTCAGGTGATATTGATATTAGCCATGTAATGTGTGCTGCTGTTTGTATTGATGTTACTGCTGTTAGTGGCACTAGCCCAACTATAGATTTCTATCTTGAAGGGAAGGACACTCTTAGTGGTAAATATAATACTATCTGGAATCCTTCTACTATCAGTAGCGTCACTACTGTCTGGAAGGAGTTGACTGATTTGCCGTACCGGTATGTGCGGTTACGCTGGGTTATAGGTGGAACCTCTCCTAGTTTCACCTTCTCCGCTGCTATGGAGGTGAAAAGCTGATGCCATTTGAGATAAACGTTAAACCACATCCAAACCAAGCAGGGTATAGCGTCATCTACTTCACAGAGAATGGAATAAAACATGAGATCTGTGTGAAAGAAGATACAACAGACACAGAGAAACAGAAGATAGCAGAGGAATACCTGTATGGGGTAGATAAAAAAGATGAAGAAGGTAAAACAGAGCATATCAAAGGATACTATGACCTCTACCCATCCTTGAAATCAGTAGAGGAGGGAAAAACCGGTGGCGGTAAATAGAACAGGTGGACTATACTTTGATGGAATAGATGACTATGTTGATTGTGGAAATGATAGTAGTTTAGATATAACAGATGAAATAACTATATCAGTATGGATTAAAACACAAAAGATAACAAATACACCAATTTTAATAGTGGCAAAAGCTGAAGCAACATCATGGTGTAATAATAACTATATGACCAGATTATCAACAGAACTTAAACCACAAATGATATGGGGAGATGGATCATCATATAAATATTATGCCGCAGAAAATGCAATACAAAAGAATAAATGGACACATATAGTATACATGTTTGATAAAATATATATCAATGGAGAAAAACAAACATTAACAACAGCAGGAACCGCAACAACAAGAAAAACAGTAACGGATAATCTTTTGATAGGTTTATCATCGATACAAACACTTTCATTCAAAGGAATAATAGATGACATAAGAATATACAACAGGGAACTAAACGCAGAAGAAATAACCAGACTCTACAATGGGGAGGAGATAGATGACACCGGCTTAGTACTGCATTTACCGATGAATGAGCATGAAGGTGATGTCTGCCACGATATTTCTGGTTATGATAACCATGGGACTATTTATGGGGCTAGATGGGTAATTAAGAAATCGAAATAGCATCCAGATGTTTGTTTGGTATGTTCAATATAGAGTGATAACATGGCTGGTATAGTTACTGGAAGGAGTGCTAAGGTATTCCTCTCTACTTCCTCATCCGACCTACCAAATAAAGGAGTAAGTCTATGGGGTCTTAGTGACTTTACTCTTAGATTCTCCAGAGATACTGTCGAGCAACCGCTGGTTGGTCAAGAGGGTAACTATAGAAAGGCTGGTAAGCTGACAATTGAAGGTTCACTAACAAATTGCAGATTTGCTGCTTCTGGTAATTCTGATGTTCTTGATAATCTAGTAGACCCCGATACATACCTGATAGTATCTGGTAGCACTGCAAGTGATGGTCTCTCTTGGTATTTCCCATCTTGTCAGGTCACTTCTTATGAGATAACATTCGGAGATGCTTCCACCATTACGGAAGCTTCCATCGACTTTGTCGTCGTTGATGCCTATAACGCAAGCTATAGCAATGGCCATGTAAGTGCATAATGAGGTGATAATATGGGAGCAACACCTGAAACCTATACTGGTGAAGATGCAAAAATAACAATTGGAGGTAAATCTCATTCTACCATTGGTTTATCAGATTTCAGAATTACTCTCACAAGAGATACCATTGAGACTCCGTTAGTTGGTGAGAAAGGAAATGATGTCCGAGCAGGCTTCCTATCCGTTGAGGGCTCTCTTACAGCGATTAAGCTAGATAACAATGCAGCTGGTGTTCTTCTCGAGCATCTAATCAATGGAACTAATGTTATTATATCTGGCTCTGCTGGTGATAAATCCCTACATTTCTACTTCACTTCAGGCATGATAACAGGATTCGAGATATCCATGGGAGATGCTGGCACTGTAACTAAGGGCTCTATTGACTTCATCGTAATGAATCCGCATCAGGTATCAAAGACCAACTTGGCAGGTGGAGGAGTCAAGATATCCGCCTAATTAAATAATTTTTATGTCGTAATGTTCTTTTCTGTTCTTCAGTTAATCTGTTAGTTCTGTTAATCTGTTATTCGTTGAGCTTTGAGTATATGGAGGTTATATATGGCTGAGGAGAAAAAGAAGGGAAAAGGTATCACTCCTGAACAATGGAAGCAATTCGAAGAGCAATTGGCTAAGACAAAAAAGAAAGAAATGGAGGATGTTATAGAAAAGATAGCTACAAGAGAGAAATTAGAGCGTGATTTTAGAGAGGATATTCTCAAGGTTGTTTTTGAGACATCTCCTGAGACTAAACGCATGGTATTAGCTCGAAGACCAACTCATGATGAGATGATACGGCTTATAAAGATTGTAGCTGCTACATCCGCTTATAACATGGACACCATGACTAAAGAGGAGGCTGAGAAACTAGAACAAGCTTATGCTGAGCTTCCTAAAATAGCTGCTAAACTCTGTATCGACAAGAAGCTAAACGAGGAATTCTGGTCTAAAATAGCTACTTGGAATGCTCTTCAGAATTTCCTTAATGCAGTCATAGCAAAGGCTCAAGAAATAACAAGCATAAGTCCTGAAGAGATGAAATCCTTTCGTTGAATCTGGTTTAGGTCAGCTGGAGTTTGAGTTATGTAAGGTTCTAAATAAAACACCGAAGGAGATTGGTGAACTCCGGATGAAAGACCCAGCTGGCATAGCTTTTCTTGAGAATGCTATTCTTTATAGATGGAAGAAGGAATATGATGCTCATAAAGAAGCTGAACAAAAGTTGAGAAATATTAGAAGAAGATAATGCCTGGAGATATTAATGCCGGTAAAATTCGATTCGAATTAACCGTTGACGTTAAGAAACTACCGGTAGATTTAAAGACAGCTGAAAAGGACATTAAAGGAGTAGCTAAAAGACTAGGTGCCACTCTTAAAAAGACAGTGATAGCTCCTAAGATGGCCATAGATGATAAAGGAGTAAAGAAAAGTCTTAAGTATTGGGAGGAAAGATTTAAGGCATTTTCCACTCACATTCAGAACTATCTATCTTTCACCATTGGTGTTCAGATTGTAATGCGGTCTATTCGAGCTATGCAAGAAGCTATCGACTTAACATCTGAATTCACTAAGGCGGTTGGATTAGCTGCAGGAGTATCTGGATATCTTGGTGAATCATTCGATGATGCTGTTAAGCATATTGAGAAAATGAGTAAGCTAATGGCTACTAAAACTATCTATTCTGCTCTTGATGTCGCTAAGGCTTATTACTCCGTCGCCTCAGCAGGCTATGATGTATTTGAGGTTACTGACAAACAATTAATTCCTGTATTGAACTACGCTGCTGCTCAAGGTATAGACTTAGATAAGGCAATGGAGACAGTAATCAAGACTCTAAAGCAATTCAATCTTTCATTTGATGATGCCAGTCGGGTTGTGGATACATTCACCGGTGCTATTTCATCATCTTTCATGACTGCAGATAGGCTGTCTGAAGCCCTTAAATACTCTGGTCAAATTGCAGGAGCATTGGGTGTTCCATTAGAAGATACTGTAGCAGCATTAGCTTCCTTAGTAAATGCTGGTTATGAAGGAGCTCAAGCTGGCAGAAGACTAAACATGATTCTCAACAGATTGATTAAGCCAACCGAGGAAGGAAAGAAAGTAATAGAAGGTCTTGGTTTAACTCTTGCTGATTTAGATCCAAGATTGCATTCCATAACTGAAATTCTCTATACTCTTAAGGCTGCTGGTTTTGGCGCAGCTGAAGCTTCTGCTATGTTCAGAGCGGAGACAGCTGCTGCTGCAATTACTCTAGTTAATGCAGCTGATAATATAGCTTATTTTGCATCCGAGCTAGCAATGACTCAGGGATTAACTGAAGCTCTTGCTGAAAGACAAATCAGAACTCTTTGGGGGAGCTTAACCAGCCTTGCATCCGCTATTAAGAATTTATATATTGATATCGGTAAAGAATTCGAGCCTGTTTTAGTTAATATAGTGGATATTATAAAATCTGGTATTTTGCCAGCGATAAAATTCTTTACGAAAGCCATTAACTTTTTCGGAGGTTTATTCAGAGGCACTGGAGGAGTGTTGAAATACATCATTGCGATATTTGGTACATTCTATGGCACGACACTACTGGTTGCATTAGCATTACGAGGATTAAAAACACCACTTAGAGAGTTTATCATTCATATGAAAAAGGGTACTTCCGTAACCGAGCAATTTAGGCTTGCTTTAATGGGAGTTCCAAAGGCAACAACCTATATGGTTAGAAAAATAAGTGGAGCTAATGTTTCCATGGAACGAATGAAAATTCTGCTTGGTGGGCTTCCAGCTATAATGACAGCGATTACTCTAGCCTCTATGACGCTTGGAGACGTTATGCCAGATTGGATTGCTACAAGTGCGATTCAGCTTTCAGGATTACTTTATCTTATATCTCTTTTCACAAATGAATTAAAAAAGACCCTCATATTATTCGGCTCATTTGGCACTGCCCTCATGGTTTTCTCTGCCTTAGCAAATAGCTTGGAGAGTACGAATGTATATCTTAAAATTACGCTAAGCTTATTAAGCTCTTTATTGATAGTTATCGGACTAGCCAAGACAGCATGGAAAGGATTTAAAAAGGAATTATATCCCATTTTCGCTCTACTAGCTGCTTTACAAATTCTTTTTTCGGTATTTTGGAAACCACTAAGGCATGCTTTCATGGAAATCGGTGAAAAAGTACTGGGAATGAAGACTGACATAGCAAAAGCTAAGGAAGCCGCTTCTTCGTTAATCGATAAATTCTATGAGCTTCGGAATGTAGTGCAAAGAATGACAGATGTTGCAGAATCTATTCGTGATATCCGAAGTGCAGTAAATGAATTAAAAGAGGAAGGCGAACTTACAACTGAGATATATGAAAAATTAATGAATTTAACTTCTAGCTATAGTGAACTTCAGAGCAAAGCCGCGTCAATAATTGGGGAGATTACTAAAATAACTGCTAGTGCTACTGATAATCTATCGAGCTATATGACTACTGAAGAGAATTATATCAAAACGAGGAGAGAACAAAATAAACTTGAAGAGGAGAATAAAAAGCTGATTCTAGATATAGAGAAATATCAGAATGAATATAATGAGGCTGTAGCTGAATTCGGAGCAAACTCCGAGGAGGCATCCGCTGCTTTCGGAAAACTTATAGAAGCCATGAAGAGGCAGAAGGAGATATCAAGCGATTTGGCTACAATTTCTTCAAAGCTCGGGGAAATTGAGAATGAAAGGGCAAAATTGCTGGATGAAATGATTCCTGAAGAGCGAGCTGTCGCTGAGGCAGTTAGCAGAGTGATTGAATACTATTATGAATACATAGATGTCCTTGAACAAATGTCAGTTCTAACAGCCAAGATTAACGCACTTAATAATATCAGGAATAATATTGATAAAATTATGGAGGAACGATTAAGACATCTTGCTGAAGCTGAATTGCGAGTCCTAGAAGCCGAAGAGAAATTATATAAGCTTAGAAAGGATGAGCCTCGTCGGTTAAAATCAATATGGGATGCCCTTGCTAAAGAAGGTTTACTTACAGATGAGCTTATAGATGCAAGAGTTAATCTTGAGAAGTCTTATGGTGATGTGATGCGTGCACAGGTGAAATACGCATCGGTTTTGGATAAATTAACTCCAGATCAACAAAGACAAATTGATTTGTGGTTGCAGACAGCCTTAGCTGCGATGGAAGCTGGAGAAGCAATTCCTGAAATGCCGGCCTTTATATCTCCAGCTGATCAAGCCATAATAGAGGATTATCTAAATGCCTTATTTGCTTATGAAACTGCAGTTAATAATATTAGAGATGTTCTTTCTGCATATGTTTCTTCTTTAGTTGATGCCGGATTAGCTTCTCAAGAGGTAGCTGATGCGTTTTATGAATGGTTACAGCTTTCCTCTCAAATTAGAGTTGCTGAAGGCGATTTAGATGAAGCTACAACTGATGTTCGTAACTCTATAGACTCCATAGCTACAAGCATATGGAATTTATGGGAAAGTTTATCTGATGAAGAATTTTCGACCATCTCCGAGAAGTTTATGGAGGCTGCCAGACGCCTAGGTATACTTGCTTGGTTTGGAGACGATGCTAGCGAAGTATTACAAAGCATACGAGACATTCTAGATGATCAAACAATATCATGGTCGAATTTAACTGATGAGCAAGCTGTAGCTGCATTAACGCTTGGTACTCTTGGAGGAGAATATCTGAAATTATACGATGTCATGTCTGGGAAAAAGATACTTGATTTAATACCTGGTGCTGAGGACTTCACTGAGTTCACAACAGCTGTTAAAGAGGCATTCGGTGAGGCTATTGGATATATTCAAGATTTCGAAAAAGAGCTTGAAGTTATGTATCTTAAATTACATCCAGCTGAATATGTTAATAAACTAGAGAACATTAGAGATTTCTTAGAAAATATCTCCACAGCATTAGAAAAACGATTTGGAAAGGAAAATCATCTTGTGAGATTCCTTCAGGGAACAGTTATTCCCCTATATGACGAAGAAATAGAGAAATGGAGAGGATATGCAAGTGGAATTGATGATTTTATAGAGGCAGTTAGAGGTCTAAAAACTCTCATCAAAATACCAAAGCCAAAAGAATTACCATCTGGAATTTATCTTCCACCAGTACTTATTACCAAAGAGGATTTGGAGAAAGCTTTATCTTCCGCTACAGAGGAAGCATCTGGAGTTGCTGAAGAAAGTGGTGCTAAAACTGGAGAAAATTTCGCCACTTCATTCTTCCAAACTGTTATAGGACTAATCACTCCCTTGCTTTCATCCGCTGTGACTTCCTCTACAGCTGAAGTAGGCATAACAACTGCGGGAGTAGTTCAGACAAACATGATGCCTGTTGGGGACGCTATCACTAATGCTATGGCTCCCGATAGCAGTTTATTAATATCCACAGTGCAAAATACTCTCGATGCTATTCGCGATGCTATTAATACCACTGAGATACCAGCTATAGAAATCCCAATCAGAGTCGTTCGTACTGGAGGGGGTAGAGGCAGAACTGGAGGTAGTGTAAGAGAAGCAGTGGAGGAACAGCTTAATCGCTGGAATGTTCCAGAAGCAGTCAAGCGTTCAGTACTAAGATACTTCCAGTTTGGTGGATTAGTATCGAAGCCTACTATTGCTCTCATGGGTGAGAAAGGTCCAGAGCTTGTACTCCCACTTACAAAACCAACTATAGCAAGAGCTCTACTATCTAGATATCTGCCAGAATACCTGCCAGAATTAACAGCTCAATATGGAGGGGTTTATGGAGGTAGCACATCGGTCACTTATACGACAAACACTGAGGAATTCAATATTATGGGCCCAATAACCATAGAGCATGTGGCTAATTGGGATGACTTTGTAGATAAATTGAGAATGAAGGCTAGAGTGGCTGGTAGCTATGAACTTTAAAATCATATTTAATTCTGGAAATACAGATGCATTAACTCTTACTCATGATTCAAATGTAATTGACAGAGTGGTTATTAATGACTCTGATAATGCATATTATAAGGATGCTCAGATTAGAATAGTAGATTTAGAGCCATCTCAAGAGGATGTAATAAGGATTAATTCTACTGCTCATATTTATATTTCTGGTTCTCTTGAGTTCTCAGGATACGTTAGTAGAGTTAGAAAGAGTCTCGCTGGTACCAAAGTATTTGATATTCAGTGTGTAGGCAAGACTTACGATTTGTGGCGATATAGAGTGTCATCAGGTACATTTGAGGACACATACTCCCACTATATAGTTTCTAGACTCATAGCTGATAATACTCCGATAACTCCTCCAGCTCTCTATGCTAATTCAGGAACATATATAGCTGAAATTGATTTTACAGATTATGTCGTTGGAGATGCAATTGCTAAATTAGCTAAACTAGACGGCTATAAATTCTATGTAGATGAATCTGATTCCTTTGTGTACTATAAACCAGAGGATAATACTCCTCAGTTCACTATTAAAGATTCTGATATCATCAAGATGACACCATATGAAACTGGTGATGACAAGTTAGTTAATGCTATTTTAGTTATTGGTGGCTCTGGATATTCCGATGTAGTCTCTCAGCCAAGACATAGTAAATCTAAAGTAATACCATCAGGAGTCTTAATAGCTCAAAGATTTAAAGCTACTAAAGATAGACTAGGAGGAGTCAAACTATATCTTGGTAGAACAGAAGGCGATAACCAACCTACCACTCTCAATTTTGAGATTTGGCAGTCTGCAGATGAAGTCTTTGAAGATGACTTCACAGATGAGTCAAAGCTATCTACAAAAGGAGAATACAACATGACGGTTGACAGTAGTTATCTTCAATTAGAACCTTCTGGCTCAGGATATTATACTTCTGGTTCTGTCAGAACAGTTTTGATTCAGTCTCCTGCAAAATACATTCAAGTTGATTTAGATGATATGGAGCATTACGATGACATCAGCATATCAGGTACCAATGACAGTGGCTCTACATTCATTCCAATAAAATCAGGACAGTGGTGGGAATTTAGTTCCCAGAGTGATAATGTCTTCATTAGGTATTGGTTTACATCTGATGGTAGCTATACTCCAAAAATTAACAAACACTATATCAGAACAGCTGATTCTGATTCGTTAGCATCTCTTGTAGCCTATGAGAGTGATTTCACTGATTACGAGAGCAATTTCAATTACAATAATCTAATAGTGGAAAATAGTCGGCTTAGAATCTCTGGTTCAAATGAATTATTCTATGTATACCCATCCAGAGCTATACAGATAGATGGATCAACGAGCTGGGAAAATCAATCTTATATGTACGACCATGATGAGAATACATACGCTGAAGGTGATTTACTAACTGATGCTCCTTGGAGTATAGATGAATATAAATTTTCTTCTGCGGTTTGTGTATATGGCATATGGGATAAAGCCGACACTAGTACATCAGATTCAGTTTATATGGATTACTGGTATATTTCAGGGCAGTATACTAATGGATGGTATCATGCCCGAGAAACGAATACGGAAATATTCAATGGTAGTAGTTTTTCACCAGGGCCTTATTATGCCGATTCCCAGCCGAGATACTTTACAGATATTAAAAAATACAGAATCAAAATTTATGGATTGCATGCTCCTTGGTATTATAAATTAAGGGCATATGAAACCAAGGTTCAGTGTTTCCATAAAATAACAATATCTGGTAGCATGGAATCCAATTCTCCGATATACTTATCTTCTAAGATTGATTATCTTAAAATAGACGCTATAACCGGAGACAGACTCGATAAAATAACTATATCTGCATCTGCAGATGATGGAGCTCACTGGACTAAATTAAGCTCTGAGAGAACTAAGGTTTATCCAGGAAGCTCTCTGAGGATTAAAATATACATGAAGCCATGGTATGGAAGTGGAAGCTATTATCCAAATACTCCCCGTCTAAATTACTTAAAAATTACTGGTTATTATATTGATGCAGAAAATACTCCTTTATCAGGAAGTAAATTAGAATGGTCAGATGACATTTCATTCTCGGCTAGTGACGTCCCATACCAACCTTCTTGGTCTGCTTGGCAAAATTACACATCTCCTAAATTAAAATTGACTCCTAACAACTATTACTGGATAGTCATTTCTCATCCATCAGGCTCTGGTAAATACTGGGAATACTACTGGAGTCCATCAAGTCAGTATGAGTATGGCAAGATAATGTATTCAGATGATGGTGGAGTCACTTGGAAGGATTACTATGATGATTCAAGTATACCATCAGGTTCTATGGCATTTAAATTAGGCTTTGGTGGAGGCAACATATCCTACTATAAAGAAAATCCATTATCGATATCTAAACATGGTAGGCACTTCAAGAAGGTAACTGAGTCATCAATCACTACTCTTGAGGATGCTCAAGCTTATGCTGATGCTTATCTTTCCAAATACGCTTCTGGTTCTAAGACTGGTAGATTAGTCATAAAAGGCAGAACTAATATAGACATCACCAGACCATTCACTTTCTCCTCAGCTAGATTAGGGATATCAGAAGACTTACCTTTAGCTTCATATACTCAATCTATAGACAGGAATGGATTCCTTACAACACTGAATTATGGTGAGCATCCTTATGACATAGTAGCAGAGGTGGAAAGACTCAAAAGGAAGGTGGAGACTGGTGATTAAGTCACTGACACATACCGATTTTAGACCAAACATAGGCATTTCTGTAAAGATTTTGACCTTTGACAAGGAGAGAGGCACTGTATATCAAATTTGTTATATCTCTCCTAGGCTGTTACGAAATGAAGGGTTCGAATAGTATTATATTAGTCAATGTGTATTTCGTAACACTTGATGTCACTCACAGAGATATGAAATAATTATGGCTCTTAATCCTAGCACTGGATGGGCATATTATAAACAACTGGACATTACAGATTCAGCTAATGTCAGTGCGAACTATCAAATGAAGCTGACTGTTTACTCCGGAACTGGCACTGATAACCCATCTAATGGTGAGGTTTATTGTGATAATCACTGTGAAAACTTTCCAGATGATATTAGGTTTGGTACGACTAATAATCCTTCTACAGCAACTCAATTATCTCAGTGGATAGAAGAATATGATGCCACTCAGGCGATTATTTGGGTGAAATTACCTTCTGATGGCTCCGATACAATATACATGTTTATAGGTAATTCAGCTGCTAGTCAGTATTCTTCTGGCAGTGATACATTTATTTTCTTTGAATCATGGGATACAGATTATACATCATCTTATACATCAGTTCAACGAACGGATGGTAAATATGGTTGGGGGCGCTATCGTAGTATATCTAATGTTTCAATACCTTATAGACAAATCTTTAAGGTCAGAATTAATACTTGGGATTATGGTAATTATGGAAGCGAAGGTCTTCAAGGCACAGCAGCAGATACAACAAATGCATCACCAAATAATGGTATATACACTGTTTGGTGCTGCGATACTGATGTTGGTGCATCTTCAACTAAATTTGCATGGAAGGTTGCTTCAAGAGTATCCGGAACTGGTTATTCTTCTTCCTATCATACAGTTACATTCACAACCTCTACATGGTTTAAAAATGAGATTTGTGTAACTTCCAGCGAAATTACCGCTAATTTATATTCTAATGATTATTCCTCAACTCTCGCTTCTGATACCTTATCAAATGTTCCCTCTACAACTGGAGCATATAATTATTATGGTGAAGAAACGCATGATACACGATCTCCAGGATATTCATGGGCGTATCATGGTTCACCTGATTATTGTATAGGTTATGGAGGTTATAGAGGCTCTTTATCGCATATTGAATTATATACACCATGGGTTTTCATAGCTAAATATTCATCAACCGAGCCAACTTGGGATAGTTTTGGTGATTGGACTCAAGTTACTACCGCTAATATTGCAGTATCTACTCTAGAGGCTACAAACATCGGCAAGACATATGCTACTCTTAACGGGTCTTTAGATAAGATGGAAGGCGTATCCCAGGTTAATGTTTGGTTTGAGTGGGGATTAACTACATCGTATGGAAACTCTACACCAACCCAAACGCTAACTTCAACTGGTACTTTTTCCTATAGTCTTACAGGCCTTTCTCCTAGCACGACTTATCATTTTCGAGCGAGAGCTCAGGAAGTAGATGGAACAACAGAAGACACCGGAGATGATAAGTCATTTACTACTGCATCTATGACTATATTCAAAGGATATAATATGGTGATAGAGAAATGAGTACTATAGCATATGTCAAATGCTCTCGTTGGGATGAAGAAGAACATGAGGTTATAGTTGAATTCATTACAGATAAGGACAGTCGAGATAATTTACTCGATAATATTACTCCAGGAGCTGTTGCAAAACAATATGATATTCTTGGTGAGCCTAAATTTGTTGATACTACATATTCATCTGGTAATACAATATTTTTAACTCCAGTGTCTGGCTCCGGCTTATATAGTCTTAGACCTAGAACGAAAATAGCTGTTAAAAATTATTCTGAAACCCTATTAACTCCTGATACGTTCAAGATAAAAATCAGAGGTATTAAATTATGACTCAGGTGATAGAATACTATTATGAATATGATGGGCATAAAGGGCTTAGCACCACAGACTGGAAATTTGCTCAGACATTTACTATCGGTGCGATAGGTCTTAATACAAGATGGATATTAAGAGCAGTAAAGTTTAGAGTTGCTAGATATGGCAGTCCCGGAGATATAACAATATCAATTGAGACCGTCGATGATGACGGTAAACCTACAGGAACAGTCCTAACATCTCAGACTTTTTCCTCTGCCTCTCTTCCTACTGACTATTCTTGGTATACGTTTAATCTCCCATCTATCCGCCTCCAGCCCTCTACCCAATATGCGATTGTAATCACACCTTCTTCTCCTGCTGATTCCTCTAATCAAGTAAGCTTCTATATGAAGTCTTCATCCGGTAACTATTCTGGTGGTGCTTGGTTATTGTATTCATCAGGTTCTTGGGGCTCTCCAACTTCCGCAGATATGACCTTTGAGGTTGATGGGGATTTGACTCCTGGCGATATGACAGTCTCTATTCCAAATGCAGCTTATTATTTTACTGGAGGAACGGAATATCTTGAATCCTCAGATTCAGTAGATTTGGATTTAACTTCTCATGGCATTACGCTCTCTTGTTGGGTTAAACCCTTATATAATTCTCACGATCCAGCGTGGGCTAGCTGGCAATTGGTTGGGAAATCGTTTGACCTTGGTATTCATCTTAAAGATTCAACTACTACTACTTTTAAAATAAAACTTTTCTTAGATGGAAATGCTTTGTTATTAGGTTCGGGTAATTTTAATTCATGGTACCATGTAGTCGGGGTATGGGAAGCTAATTCCACCACTAGAACGCTTTATTTGAATGGCGAATTCATCGATGAAGATACTTCAGGAAGTGTAATAGATGCTAGTGGCAAAATCACAATCGGAAAAAATTTCTACACAACGGTTCCGTATGGAACTATAGCTAATGTAAAGATATTCAATAAAGCACTTACCGCTGCAGAAGTAAAAGCTGATTATTTAGATCCAAATTATACTCCTGATTCTTTAATACTGTGGTATAAATTATTTAATTCTCTTGATGATGAAATTGGCGGGAACACAGCTGTAGCTGTTAATAATCCAAGTCAAACAAATATATCCTTCGATTGTTGGTGTTCTCGTTGGGATAGAAATGATTATTCTGTGGTAATAGAAACATGGCTTAACCAGAGTCAAAGAAATCTTTTAAGAAGCCATATTAGGCCAGGAGCGGTAGCAGAGATGTATCAAATTCTTGGTAGACCTCATTATTATGACACTTCATTTGGCTATAACACTCTAACTATCACTCCAAAAACCGGATATCAACTTGCTAATATGGAAGATTCTATAACTATAGGAGTTAGAAACTACACAGAAAGAATAACAGATTCTAATGAATATTTCGTTAAAATTGAAGGATTTATTTTAGATTGACAATTGCTAACGCGCTTTCTCTATATTTATAGAGTATCTTATAATCAAAATCCTTTAATAAATCATGAATAGTCTCGTGAAAGAATATATTTTCATAGTGAGAGACTGGCTCTTTCTCCCAGCTAGATACAAGGATAACTCTTTTAGCATTATTTAATGTATTTTTCCAAACCTGTAAATATGACTTCTTTTCTCTTTGATGAATCAAAACATCAATGAGTAGGACTAGGTCTGCTTTTAAATCTAAATCCTCTTTCGAGAAATCAAAGACCATAAAGTTCCATTCAGGTTTTAGTTGTTTATTTCTCTCAATAATAACATCAGAGTAGTCAACTCCTGTATAGTGTTGAATATTCAAATCTTTTATCCAGTATAAGTCGCCACAACCTAAATCTAACACTGATTTTATTTCCTTTTCTTTGATGATATTTCTCACTATTTCTTGTTTCTTCAAAGCATACTCTCCTCTACTTCCTGGCCCACTTCCTTTCTCTGGATTACTCTTATATCGTTTATTCCAAAATTCTTTCATACTATCCTCTTAATATCATCTATCATTTTATTTTTCAAATGACCATAGTGAATGACATATGAATCAAATCTATTTGCGGAATCAGGCTTCCACATGAAGTAATGCTCTTTTCCTGTCATTTCCTTTACCGTTTTATTTGACACCGACATAGAAAAAGCAAACTGCTCATGAACATAGGAGTGTCTAATATGCCATATTCCTTTCCTTAGATTCTCAGTATACTTCTTCCAGTCTTTTAATATTAAATTATGAGTGTAGTTTTTAAATATAATGAATCCTGTGTTATACATAGGAGTAAACCTGAGATTAAGTTGTTTTAGCAGAGCCGGATAATCTCCTTTTGTATACTCTTTTGATTTGCTTCCTATTCTACAGAAAACATCAAAATCTCCATTTAGTAGCTCTAGTATATTTTTATTGATAATTGTATCTACATCAAGATACATTAATTCTTTCTCTTCAATCTCACAACAGTATATTTTATTAGCATATGGATACTTTCTGATTAAATTTGGTCTTTTAATTAGCTCATACTGATTAAACTCTTCTTCTAAGTTTCCATATGGTGGGGTGATTATTATAATTATATCTTTGTTTTTAACAAATCTCGATAAGCTTCTTAGTGATATACCAAGATATTGTTTTAAATTATTCACATCAGATAGTGTATAAACAATTTTCATGATGGCCTTGTTAATATCCAGTTAACATGAACACAGATATGTTTCCAATTATCTAATCCAATGAAATTAAAAAGCTTTTCTTGAGTAGTCTCTTTATTAAGATCGTTAACGTTGATGCGAATTATATCATCTTTGAATTCTAGTTCTAGAGCATCCACTCTCTTTTTATAGAGCTCCCAGTAAATACCTATAGCCTCTTCTTTTGTCTTTGCATAATCTATTTTAGGATAAGCCTTATCCCATCTGTCCTCATGGTATCTCCCTGATTTCCAGCATTCAGATTCATATGAGCACCAGTGATTCCTACCGGGAGTCTTAGCTATATAAGAAGAAACTACTTTATCCTTTTCTCTTTCCATCACTATTATCTTTAGGTTTGGCAGATGCTCCTTGAAGAAGTAGATATAGTTCAGATAATAGAATGCTACATCACCTACCACTCTACCAGGAATCCTCCTCAGACTATCTAGTCTAAGAATCGCTTTGTTATAGTCTGGAATCCATGGCAATATTTTATCTCCATAATGCCTTATAGTACTTCTGTCTGCTAGCTCGTGATAAACAGTTACATCTTTCTGAGCATCTAGTAATACAGCTAGAGATTTAGTTCCACATCTACCTGTGCCTATACCCAAAACAAACTGTTTGTCATTCATATGACTACCAAATATATCTATCCCACTTTTCATCATTTGATTTCGAGAGTTTCTTGTGTACAGTGCTAAGAGCTTTGGTAATCAAAGAGAGCTTTTCACCATGAAGTATAAGCAGTGCATGGTCAAGAGTTATGTCTTTTGCTGCAATGAGTGTCGATGTAATCATAGCATAATGAACTAGCCAGCTAGCTAAATCATATGCTTTCTCTTCGCCAATCTGATTCTTAATATACTTGAATAAAGTGGATTCATAAAATTCTTTTGTAGCATCTTTAATAGTCTTACCTTCACTCATTTTCCTCATTCCTATATCGTCTAGACTTAAATACCAAAACAGAGAGTAAATCAGTATATTTATTATAAGCCAGAATTTTGAAATGTTTGATTAAATCATTGATAGCGTCTACACTCGATTTATATTTCAAGGGCTTGTATTTTGTCTTAGATTCAAAATCATCATGGAATTCTATCATAAAATAATTTACTTGATTTGCCAGCCATTCTAAATCTATATTTTCTAGAATCGGAAACTCACCACCTTCTATATCCATCTTTAAAATATCACATTTATCTTTCAATATTCTATCTATCTCTATGGTATTTACATTCGTTTGTGCTTCACCGTTATATAAGAGACAATAAGAACCTTTATTTCTATGATTATGATAGAGTCTTGATACTGGTTTGATGTTCGACGGGGTGACAGCTAGATTATAAAATTTGATATCCAGATTATTTAGCCCGTTGTTTATTAAAGAGAGGATATAGTTTTCTTCATCCAGCTCATAGCCTATTACATTAGCGTTAGGGCAGTGTTTCTTTATACCTAACGAGAAGATTCCTATATGAGAGCCGATATCTATGACTCTTATATTCTCATTTGTTTTGAATTTTTTCAGGAAATAAGAGTCTGCCATAAGAATTTCTCTTATTATTTTTCTATCATTAGAGTTTGGCCTAAATATTATTCTTAAATCTCCAATATTTTGGATATCAAGATGCTCTAACATACTCTTCCTCCTAGAGAATCTAAAGGTGTTACGAAATTAAGCCTTCGAATGGTATAATACCAGTGGCCTTTAATTTCGTAACATTTTTTACCATATTTGGAATTTGATTTATAAATAGCTTTCCAAATATGGAACATAGAAACAGGTCTATGACTATCACAATTTTCCAATGGTTCTTAGCCGTTTACGTAAAGATTTTAGTCTAAAGAGTGGTACATTCTTGCATTTATCCCAGTTCGGGTCTAGTTGACCATACATCTTAAGATGCCATTCCCTATAAGCATTCAGTTGCTCCTGAGTAGGTCTCCAAATATTGGCAACTATCTTATCAGGAGGATATGGCCTCTGACCAATAAACTCTTTAAATTTTCTATTATCTCTTACTAGTTTATAGTTCTTGACATTAGAGTATTTGTGTCCAAAGAAATAGATTTTATTTTCTGTCACTACTCTTTTATAGGGACTAACGACTGATAGTCTTTCTCCAAAATCACCGTCTTCTCCATGCATTGCTCCATCATACGTCTCATCGAATCCATTAATATAGAGAGCTTCTTCTAGGCTAACTGAGAAGCAATAGCCATATGTTGGATAGAAGATATCACCTGGTTTCTTGTTATATAGAGTAGTTTCCTTCAATAACCCTGCATTATCATCCCATTCATGAATCTCCCATTTATCTTTCATTTTTGTATATCCATCTAGCTTATTAGCAGAGATTTTAACTTCCTGAACAAGATTGGATTTTGCAGGGTTATAGAGCGAGTATTTAATGTATGGCGGTATGCTGTATTTCATCTTCTTAAAATACAGATTAGCCATCTCTCCTACTAACTTAGGTGGAAATATAGAACAGTCATCTGTTGATATCAACAGCTCTCCATCAGCATATATGATTCCTGTATTGATTGCATTTGATATAGTGCAATATTCATCTCCAAGTTCATGCCATATTGAATGCTTCTCTGGTACTATCTTTAAATTGAGGTAATGCCGGTAGCTATTTGCGAGCTCAAGAGTCTTATGACTAATGCCTCTATAAACTAAGACAACTTCAAAATCATCATATTCTTGTTCGGTTAAAGACCGAAGGGTTGGTTCTATGAAACTCCTTGACTTCATGATATTATTTTCGAATACCTGATCCTTATCCTCCCATAGCAATGATTGTTGAATCTTTCCCTGAGATAGTTTTTTCTTCCACTGAGTAAATGAAGTATCTCTCTCTTTCCTGTTAGTCTTGATAATGATAGATGTCGATGGCTTCATACATCCACCTGATCAACGATACTCTTTATGCGTCTTAGTATGAACTTGAAATCCTGTCCATTTGATATTTCTTCGATAGTAGTAAATCCATATCCACATGTCTTACATCTCCTGTATCTAAATACTCTATCTTGTTTAGTGATAGTTTTTTCAACAGTAGTTTGAGAATGACATTTAGGGCATAGCATGAAGCATCACGTATTTTAATCAACAATAAACCAAGGGACAATATGAATATCCTCCTCTTGCTTAGAAGGATAACCATGACTAGACGTTATAACTACTGGTCTTTCTAATTTATCTATATTTTTCCCTATCGCTTGAAGTGCTACTCGTAAATTAGAGGCTAATACGTCGTTTGTTTTTATATTTTGCTTTTCAATAATATCATAGAATTTTGTGGTGTCTAGCTTATGCTTTTCCTTTAATTTAAACCATAAATCAGCATATTCTCCTTGATTTGGTAGTCTTGGAAGCAAAGTTTGAATAATGATACGCTCATCTATAGACTGAGCCTCTAAAAGATTATCCCAGATATAAGAATTCTTACTCGGTATTACCTCCTTAAATTTTCTCTTTATAGCTCGGTTTTTACATAACTGTTCATTAGCAGAATATAGAGTCACATATTTCAGAGATGGCAGGCTTTCATAGAACGTAGTGGTGTCATGACCTTTACTCTGTGCTCTATAGAGAAGTCCATTAAGAGTGCACTCCTGTTTGAATAGTTTATATGAACAAGAATCCAAGACTATTAGAGTATTCCAGTTACTAGATATTATTAGCTCAGTCAAATTGAAGTATCCTTTAGAATTACCTACCCGTAGAGCCAAAACCTCCACCTCTTTTACCTTGGGTTTTATCAGAGGCAAAATATTTCAAAATTATTCCTTGAGCTATTCTTTCTCCTTCTTTTATAGTTGCAGTCTGGTTATTAGACGTGTTAATCAACCATATGCCAATATTACCATCATTATCGGGATTATTATAATAATCAGCGTCTATGATTCCAACTGAATTCGCTAATATCAGGTTCTTTTGGGTAGCAACTGATGAGCGAGGAACTATCATGAGAAACTCATCTTTCTCTAATTTTACTTTAACATCTGTCCAGAAGACATGATAAGAGCCTGGCGGAATCATAATAGTTTCATTAGAATAAAAGTCATATCCAGCTGAGTTAGCTGTAGCTCTGGTTGGTAGTTTAATTTCTTTATTTGGATGCTTTCTATACTCATCACGAACAACTTCAAATCTTCTACTCGGTTTCTTCTTTTTCTTGCATGATGCTAGCTTCTTATCGATATATTTTTTCACTTCTTGTTTAAATTGTTCGAGATATGATTTAGTAGTTTCTCTTATGACATCCTCCCAAGCTTGAGCTGTTTCTTTAGCAACTCTTTCCAAATCTTCCATTGAAATCTCTATTAAATCCTTCTTCTTAAATAAATCAAATAATGCCAATTATTCACCTCCTTTATCCATTGATATTAATATTCCTTCTCTACTTCCTTCTCTATAGATAGTTAAGCCCTTTAGTCCTTCCTTCCAGCCATATAAAAACAGGTCGTTGAGCTTCTCTGCAGGAAAGTCTTTTGGCAAATTCACTGTAGATGATATAGACGAATCGACATGTCTTTGAACAATAGCTTGCATCTTAACTCTCTTAAATGGGTCTATCTCATAAGCACTAACTACATAGTCTGGAAGATTATCTATTCCATATAATTTAATTAGCTCCCTCAGAGAGTGGTCATGTAGATAGAATTTTTTCTCTTTTAAGCTCTCCGATCTCCTAAGATATTTCTTTGCAAAAAGTGGCTCAATGCCAGATGTGGTTCCTGCTAGGATAGAACCGGTTCCGACTGGAGCTACCGTTAGAATAGTTATGTTCCTCAAGCCATATTTTCTAATTTCCTCTTTGACTTCCTCTGATAAATTCTTAATAAATTCTGATTTCATGATTTCATTTAATTTAAATTTCGGAAATGGATTTTTCTCTCTTGCTAACTGGGCTGATGTTATATATGCTTTGTTTTTAATGAAATCCATAACTTTATCTACAAGCTCTAATGCTTCATTAGAATCATATCTTAGCTTCATTCTCATCAGGAAATCTGCTAATCCAGTTATGCCTAAGCCTATACGCCTACCTTCCTCAGCTACTTTATTCTGCTCAGGTAGAGGATGTTTACCAACAGAATAAGTTATAACGTCATCTAGGAATCTAACTCCAATTTGCACTAAACGTTCTAAGAGTTTCCAATTAATTTTTGGATTTTTATATGGATTAATAACTATCTTTGATAAATTTATATGACCCAAGCAACAATTTCCATATGCTGGCAAGGGCAACTCAGAACAAGGATTACAAGTTATTATTGGCTGGAAATATTCTGAGTTAGAATACCTCTTGACTGTGTCCCAATATAATATTCCTGGCTCTGCAGTAGCCCATGCATATTTTACTATCTTTTCCCATAGTTCTTTAGCCTTAACTATCTTATAAACTTTCTTAACTCTTATAAATTCTTCTCCATCTACATGAAAGAATGTTTCCTCTGGATGCTCGAAGCACTCATAGATGTCCTTGACTCTTATGGCTTCAGAGGAATATCGTATATCAGTTACATCAGGATACCAAAGAAGCCAATCTCTATCCTTCACGACAGCTTCTAAAAATGCATTTCTAATCTTGACCGAAACATTAGCAAACCTAACATTTCTTCTTTCTGGATCAGATTTAGCTTCTATAAACTCTTCAACATCAGGATGCTGAATATCAATAGTCAAGAGCAGTGCTCCTCGTCTATTATACTGTCCTATGGTGCCAGTGACCTCAGAGAAGATATCCATGAAAGAAGCTGCTCCTGTGGAATATTTAGCTGTATTATTTACCTTCGCTCCTCTTGGTCTTAATGCCGAAATATCTATTCCAACCCCTCCACCATAAGAATAAGTTCTCGCTTGCTTCTTCATAGCTTCAAATATACCTTCTATAGAATCATCTTCAATCGGTATGACATAACAGTTAGTAAGAGAATTTCTAACGGTATTATTTCCAGCTCCGAAATTTATTCTTCCTCCAGGAACAAATTTGAAATCAGTGAGAGCCCATAGAAATTCCTTTCTCCATTTTTCAAATTCATTCTCAACAGATGCTATAGCACTCGCTACTCGTTTCCACATTTCCTTTGGAGTACATTCCAATAAATTATCTCTTTTATCTCGCAATGCGTATTTATCAAGAAACACTCTAGCTCTAATCTTTTCTCCATCAAAGAATTTAAGCGTTTCTTCTGGTATTTTCACTTATAATCAACCTCCCATCCTTAATCAACTTAATTCTTCTTCCATCTACATATAATGAAGAAATCCTATCATCATATTTCTTCACAGTATCTAAGAATTTCTGTTTTTCATCGAAGGAAGAGAAGCGAATGACTATGTGTTTTTTGCTATCGCTCACTGTAAAGTGTTTTAATCTGGGTGTAAATTCTCTAATCATTTGGAATGCATTCCATATATCCTCACCATTATTGTAACGAATTATAGCGTATTCATCAGTCACCTTTACTCGCATATGCATCATTGGCATATTTCTCAAAATTTCTATCCACTTCATGCTCTATATTACGATAATATTTCATGAGATCGATATAGCCTTCTTTATCGAAATCATGGTCATCAGGACAAAATACTATATCATATTCCGATAATATTTCTGCCCATAACTCTCTATCAAGCTTGGGTGTCTCTTCATCTTCCTCTGTATTTTTTCCAACATTTGGATTGGAGGCTAAGTGTTTAAGCAAATCTTTAGATGTCACTTCTCTGTCATAGTAGAAATTAGCATCATCTAATCCAAACATCCATTCAAATCTATACCATCTCATGAAGCCAAGTTTAACTAGAGGCAAGAAATGCCACAGAAATTCATTTTTAATCATTCTTTTTAGGTCTTCTTCCTTTACCCAAATATCAACATCCACTCCCATATACTCACCTCCTTTTTTAAGACAATATAGCTAAACATTTATAATTTTATTAATGACCGTGCTGTTTCAATATCCTCTTTTGTACACTCCTCAATTGATTTACCAAGAATGCCCTCTATGATGATTTTCTCTCTGACTGTGAGTGTTATCTCCACATTATCCTTGCAGATATATTTATATTTCTTGTCTAAATAAGGAGCAACTATAACCTCAGGATCTAAAGTTGATGAACCAGTTATGTAGTATTTATAAACAGTGTCTCCACATGACCAAGATTGGGTTAAATCTTTCCATTTATTAGTTGTAGATGAATCTGTCCAAATCCAAGATGTCATATCATCGCCTTATAACTTATTGAACAGTTGTTTAATACATTCTATCTTTTCCAAATCCTCACTTGTAACCTCATATGCTTCTTTATCGAAGAGATAAAGTATAGCAGCAAATTTTTTCTTCGAGATGTTAAAATAGTTAAGAGAGTTACCTCTATCATGGAGCCAGAGAGAAACACTGCCGTCTAACGCTGATATAGAACTCTGCCAGAAGATATCATCTGCTAAATAAGAGATTCCTTTATATGTATATAGAATGGTTCCTATAGTAGCCAATATAATTTCTGGCCAAAGTATCTTATTTCCGAATATCGAGAGAGCGATAACACTACCTAGACCTCCCGCTAGGATGTAGCTTCCTAATATCAGAATCCAGCTTGAGAAAGTAATGAAATCTAATTTTTTCATATCCAATCCTCGCCATTAATCTCTTCATCTGGTATGCTGTATCCTTTTAATTCACAGATTATAGATTTCAATGTATATTTGTCATTCCATCTGAGAGCCTCCCTGAATACCTTACTTTCTCCTTCATCCTCGAATAATATTTCTATATGATTTTCATTGATTCGCTTTACTTGCATTTAATTTTCCTCTCCTTCCATTCCTGATATTCTGAATTATCTAGCTCATATTTCTTATACATTTTGACTACCCAATCTTTAAGAGTGACATGAGAAATATCATTAGGTATCTTCTCCTTCTTATTGATCCAGATTGGCACGGTTCCCAAGACAGGATGGTTATGCATTCCAGGGAAATGTCCAGTTATAGGTTCTCCATTAACTTCTTCTCCTAATGCCTCACCGTGATCAGCAAAACAGATTATAGTTTCCATCCCACCACAAATATCATTTATAGCTCTAAGGGTTTCTGCTGCATAGTAAACCCCTTTCATATACCAATCCCATAAAGCTTTCTTATCGCTTCTAGCTAATCTTTGCATGAGTCTATCACAATTTCTTACCTCTGGGCTCTCTTTAGTTCCCATAGAGTCATATATAGACCAAGGGCCATGGGTTACAAAGGAATGCCAGTATATTAAATCCCACCATTTCTTTGTAGCCATACTCCACTTTATACCAACATACCTGAATATATCAATATCCCAATTCGAGACTGCGTTCCATTTGATTGGAGGCATGAATTTATACTTTCCTCTTCTAGATGGTGGTAGAGGACAGCATGCGGTTTCTGGGCCTATTAATCTACCAAGGCTTATGTAGGAATCAAAATGGTCAAATAGGATATCATCTATTTTTTCAGGATTTAAAGGCTTCCAGAAGTCAGAGACATCCCTACTCATACCTAGTTCCTCAGGGGTCTTACCTGTAATTACAGAAGCAACCACAGGAGCTGTAAATCCTGCTACAGACCGAAATGATGACCAAGATTCTTCCTTAAATATTCCCTTTAGTGGTTCAGTTGCATCGATTCTGAGAGAATCCCAAAGGATTAATATCATTTCATCTCCTCCAGTTAGCTTGCTAACTATACACTAATTTCCAAGTCATTCAAATCAAGATTTGCATCACTTTTCCAGAATATGCTTTTCACACCAGTTATCTCTTGGTTATTATAATAGATTTTAGTTGATAATGGTGTATTATATTCTGACACCACTCTCCATTTGCCATGATGTATATCTACTTTCCCGCTAGCTGATATTGTGTATTCTGAGCCATTAGAACATTTTACATATAGTTGACCAAACTTATCATCTGGCTCTATGACATAAGATGCATAGACTATGTTATGAGGTCGATTTTCAAAAATTAATATTTCCGTAACATCAGCTGGAGTCTTTCCATCCACTTTGAGAGTGATTGGAAATGCATTCATAATCTCACCATTCTACGCTTATTATACCAAAGAACAACAAACATTCACCAATCCAGAAATTTAAGTTGGAGACATCAAAGAACTCTGTGTTACTGAGGAAGTAGCCACTGATACAAATCATCGAATATCCAATTGCTCTTCTAATCAGATTTAATAGTTGAATCCTCATTTCCATCGCCGAATCGGATTTCAATCTTACCGAATTCCTTGAACCAGTCATCAAAGGACTTCTGATTAAGTGAATTAAGTAGAGTATCAAGTTTGGAGAAAGCTCTTGACGCAATCATCAAAAACAACCCGAAAAGAATTAACAAAGTAATCCCTAGTACCTCAGCGATATAGCATATAATGGACAGGATACCAACATCCATTTTTAAGAGTTTGATGCTCATTAAGATAGCTAACACTATAGAGAATATAGGTAGGAAATATTGTTTATTCATTATTCACCTCCTTCAAAAACTCTCTTAAATATTTATAGTTCTTATCATATTGCATGACTCTTTGATTATCTTCCAAGATATTAGCATCTCCGATTATCTCCCAGTTTATGATAGGAGAGATTTCCTCGAAGCCAAAGTTATTCTTTAGATATGTAACAATATCATGGTATTTATAAATCAATGCTACATATCTTGATTTTGTTTTCCTCACAATAGATTTGACTGCCTCATGAATCATGCTTCTGAATTCATCCTCTGAGAATTTCTTGTCATGAAGCAGATAGATTTTTAAATCAGGAATATCTAGAGCATAGAAATTAAGTAGATATACATATTTGTCTCCTATTCTACTTAGAGACTTAACATGAGAGTCAATGTATGAAATGTGTCTATCCATTGCCTCTACGTGATTATCCAGTTTATCAAACCAGTTTTTGGTTTTGACTATCATGAAGATTAAAAGAGCGATATGTAGAACTGATATTCCGGCAAGTAGTATATCATTCATATTAATCCGCTAATACTGCAGATAGCAATTGATATCACAACTAACATTCCATATAGAATAAACCTATAGGTGTTATAAGCTCGTTCTGATAAAATATCGATGAACAATACTTCAAAGATAGCATAGAGGTACTGTACTATAACCATAGTTAAGAATGCTGCAGTAAACAAAAAGCATCCAAGCATAAATGAAATCAAACCAACCAAGAGCATGACTGTGCCGGCGAATCCTCCTCCAGCTAATAGATAGAGTGGACGATATGGTAGATATCCAGCTAGAGTATACATAAATGGAGGCTTCTTAGATATTTTAATCGTTGCTGTATTCTTTCCCTGTCTGAGGGCTTCGAGAGCTTGACCTAACTCATGTAACAGAAATGATACAACCCAGCAGAATATAAATATAGGAATGAATAGCCAATTCATTTTAAGAACCTCGTTACCCAGTTGTTATGAACATGCCCACATAGCACCACTCTATGTCTTCTCCAAATATAATCTGGAACTAAAGATAAAGCTTTATTTAATTCTACCGGAGCATAATCCCATACATCAACTCCTACATTAACATTAAATGAATTAGCTATTGGATTATGACTGAAAAAGATGCATTTGTTCTTATCAAACAGATATGGTTCATTATAGACTTCATGGAATCCAATTCTTTTCATTCTAGTAACGCTACCATCATGATTCCCTCTTATGAGAATCTTATAGCCATTCAATTTATCCATGATATTCTGAGCATACCATACAGGAGTAAGTGCAAAATCACCAAGATAGTATACAGTATCATCTGTGCCTACTGTATAGTTCCATTTTCGTATAAAGGCTTTATTCATTTTCCCAATGTCTCTGAATGGTCTATCGCAGTATTTAATGATGTTCTTATGTCCGAAATGATGGTCTGCTGTTACGAATATCATACCATGACACCCATTAACGTGTTACGAAATTCGACTTCCGAATGGTTTACTATTCGTAAACTGCATTTCGTAACACCTTGGTATTCCATAAGTCATATCATGTATATAACCACAATATATACAATCACAATCTATCATTTATGTGTCTATAAATGCAACAATATCACTAGCTAAGAACCACGTTTTCTCCTCACTGACCTCTTTGGCTTCTGATTCCATTTACGCCTTAATTGTCGATTATATTTAGCCCTACAAACATCAGAACAGAATCTTCTTTTTCTACCTCTTTCATTCATTGGAATTGGTTTTCCACAGAATTTGCATACTGGCATGTCTTGCTTCTTCCCGTAGATTTCCTCGTAGGCTTGAACAAGAGCATTATAGCCTATATCCTTATTGACTCTGAGATGCCTTACAGCTATCCATTTAATCAATTTATCCGTATCCTCTGGTATATAGTAAATTGGATAATCTGGAATACTTGGGTCATAATCATATACCTTATTAAGAAACTGATTGTCGCCTTGTTCTTCAGCCTTCGCTATTTGTTCTTGAATAATTTCTTTTGCTCTTGCTAAGACTTTTGAATTAAATTTAGATATATTCATGTAGCTCCACCTCTATGTCTAGTACGCCATTTCTAACTGTGTATTCTTTAATTTCCTTGACTGGCAAATCTATTGAGATAGCTCTATACCTCTCATCACCCCAGATAGTTGTGTAGTCAATATGAATCACTCCATTAAAATAATTTATGTTAGCGACATCTTTAATATCTGGTATATTCACGGTGATATAAAGATACTTACCATCCTCTGATTTATATATAGATGTGTCTCTACTAGCAGCTCCAAAGACCCTCCTGATGAAATCATCTATATCCTCAGAGAATGGATTGAAGAAAATCATTTATTGAGTACCTCCTTGACTTTCCTGAGCCATTGCTTTTCTATTCGTCGGATATCTAAATTCTTTATCGCCCAATCTCTAGCATTTTTCCCATGCTTTTCTAGCTCATCCCTGTTATAGTAATAAAAGTTCATAGCATCAACTAGCTTATCTATATCGATTAATGCTCTTCTGACTGCCGCTACATCAAGTTTATCCCAATAGAGAGTAGCTGGCGGAACAAGGATTCCTCTTGGAGTTGGTTCACCATCTACTATTAGCTCTTTACTGGTGTTGCCACAAAATACAAATTTGCCATTTCTACCGACTAGTAGATTATGATTATCAGCAACCTCGACACACCATACCTTACCCTTATAATGCTCTACAGTAGTTTTTTGTAATCCCTTTCCATTTCTGTAGAATCCCTCCAGTAGCTTATATCTTATCGATACTCTATAGACCGGGAAGTTCCCTTTTATAATCCTTTCTTTATTAGTTCCTTTATATATCACTGATTTTTGTGGCTCTTCTATTCTGTATTTCGCTCCATAACCTAGTTTAATACATAATTCAATTATATTAGTCGCAAGTTCTTTTGACACAGTTGTGTAGTTCCTGAATTCATTATACACTCCAAATTTGCTTCCGTCTCCTTTCATCAGTGCATTGAATAGCACTTGAAGCTTGTCTTTGCTTAGATTTAGATATTTTCTAGGTATTCTTTTGTTTTCAGCTCTGGTACCACACTCTTTTAATAATGGAACTAAATCTTTCGCATGAAAAGTTATTTGATTCTTTGTTTTTGTAGGCTTATAACCTAGTTTTTTAATTGTGTTTATAATTTCTTCCCTGTATTTACTCCCTTCTGGCTCGCAGATGCCAATAATAGTTTCAGTTTTACATCTATAATCTCTTTGTATGAAGCCCTCGGAGATATACCACCCAATAAGAGTTAATAAATCATCACTGATATCCGGCTGACTAGCTGTAACATTATATTTCGCCTTTAAGGGAAATTTATACGAGCTTTTATTCAGCATGTCCTTAGCTTCTATATGTTGCCAATTGGTATATTTTCCCTTCGTGCTTCTTTTCTTCACTACCATTTTGTGATCAGGTGTCACTAGAAGATCTATATATCTCGAGCTAAAATGAATCATCTCTCCATCCCAATCCTTCGCTTCTATGTGGGTAATCGGCTTCGCTTCCAATTCCTCAGTCTCCTCATTTAATGAATAGACGAGATCACCTACACACAACTCATCAAAACGCTTTTCACCTGTCGGTGTTAGCACAGTAGTGTCATCAGAATAGCAGGTGTAGTCAGTTGCAATAGTCGGCACTCCAGCTGAAAGAGCCTCTCCCATGGTTAAGCCAAATCCCTCTCCGGCATGAGGTGAAACATGAATATCAAATGAACCAACTATTCTGGCGATATCTCCCCTCTTCAAGTCATCCGGATTAAATGGCCAGATGGTTTTATCGCTGATATTATACACATGCCTAATGAAATATTCTAAAGGCCAACCATAGGGGTCAGTCCATGACATTTGCATCCAAAGTCTTACATCATCTTTATCCTTAGCAAATTTAGCAAATGCTTCTATGAGTCTTAATGGTTGCTTTCTGGGCTGATTCCTATTATAGTCACCTACAACAAAATATCCTTGAAGTGATTCAGGTTTTTCTTCAGGTGTGAACGTATCGGTGTCAATAGCATGCCAGATATAGTCTACATCCAAATCAAAATAGTCTTTAAATATTCGCTTACCGTATTTTGACATAGCAACAACTTCATCTGCTGCATAGTACACATTGAGCCACTGAGGGATAGGTGGATCTCCATCCATTGGAGCATACATTAACCATTTGGTGATTGGTGGGTATCTCTCCCTGAATTCCTCAATCTTAGCTTCTATCTCAGTAAGGATTTCTTCTTTGCTTCTTAACCTTCTTGAAGGCATATCCAATGCAGTTACATTAATTTGTGTTGGAAATAACGTCTTTGGAACGTGCTGAACCATCTGAATATCATTAATGGTTAGTAATAAATCTGGTTGAAGTTCTTTTAATAGTTTAGGAAGAGACCTCTGACCAAACTCCGTATTAACATCTGGTGTTCTTGGGAAATTCTTATGCTGTATCACCTCTCTTTCTTCGCCTGCAAAATCTAAAAGAACTTTGACATCTCTAGTAGCTTGAATTCCTAAAATATGAACATCATATTCCTTTGCTAGACACCAAGCTATATTTGAAGCATTTACGCCAAAGCCTGTAGGAGCATCAAGTTTATCTGATATTATTAGAACTCTTTCACCACTCATGATAACTCCTCAATAAATTCAATATATCTATCTACCATTTTATCCCACGACAACCAACTTGGGTCAGGAACGTCAGTCAAATCTTCTTTCTTTACCGCATTAATGACATCCTCAGTGAAATCATCCACATCCAGTCTTCCTACTAGGACTTTATCTTGTTTTTTTATGAAATTATAATGTGGAGAATCCTTGACTATTAGCTTAGTGTATGAGCCATACATATCAGCAGCTATACCTGACTGTGACCCTTTATCGTTTATAGAGGTGTCATTCCAAGAGAATAGTAAATCACAAGCTTGCATACGCTTATTCAGCTCTTTCTCTGATAGGAAATCTGTATCTATTCTGAACTGATTAGCCTTACCACTACGTTTTACTATTTCTTGAATTTGTCTGAGTCTTCCTAAATCTCCAGCTTTCCAGAATGAAGTGATGAAGTATATAAACATTGAATCATCAATCTTTGGAAGAAGTGATTCAAGTATTACAGGGAGCTTTTTTCCAGTTCCTGTTATGAATCCAGCTGTTCCTATTATAGTTTTATCTACTGGAAGCTTTAGCTCTTTTCGGACTTTCTTCTTATCTAATCTCGGAAACACCAATGCTGGGTGTGGGATGATAGTATAAAGACCTTCCCATGGCTCACCAATTATCTGTGACTCATCGTGAAACACAACACCATCCAGAATAGGATAGAATTGGTCTATGTCTCTTGAATGATGAGCTGTAACAATCACAAGCGGCTCAATAAATTTCCTGACAAAATAGTTAAGTTTTTGTGGTGGTAATATTCCCGGCTCATATTGGATTAATATCGCATCAACATCCTTATGAGGCTTTTCTATGAAAATATGACTATCTATTCCTTTTTTCTTTAGTGCCTCATTTAGTCTAACAGAATACGTTCGGATACCACACCTAGCTGTAGTATATGAGCTACATTGAATCCCAATCTTCATGTCTTGATTATCTCCTATTTTTAATTTCATTCCAGCACTTCATACAAACAGGAACACCCTCGGTTAAAATCTTATACTCAATTTTGTCATTAGCTAATTTCTTCCGAGGGAATATTCTTGAGGATGTCCAGATAAAGAATACAGTATCGTTTTTACAATAATAACATCTAGACGACATTATGAGCAAGCCTCCGTTCATTCTCCCTGAAGATAATTTTAACTTCTGGGAACCCTTCTGATTCCAATCTCTTAAGAGCTTCCATCATACGCTCAGGATACGTCTGGCCTTTTGTCATAATTACATGAAATTTATTGCCCTTTCTGTATCTAAATGTCACTAGTTTATTTGGTAAAACCCAAACTACTGGCATTTCCTCCTCACATAAGACTTTTGCAAATGCCTCTCGTTCACGCTCATATACTAAACAAATATATGGCCTTCCGGGTTTTACCTCAACTTTTTCTTTCCTATCTACGAAGACTACCTTGCCGTTTGGAAGCTTCGACATGAGCTTCTTTGAACCATCAGGCTGAGGAACCCAACCGAATACAAGAGACCTCAAATCTGTAAAACGTTCGTCTTGAAGCTTCTTGATTTCATCTATAAATGCTTCAGGAGTCTTGCTTAAATCACCTCTTCTTAATACAGCTTCATCTACAGACATCTTCTTACTAGTCTTCATATTCTAACCTCCAAGAGGTTTTGAACATCATCAACATCTAACATCTTAGCAATCTTATTATAGACATTACTCTTTAGATAGGCTTCATAATCGATTTCATATCCTTCTGGAAACTCATCATTCATAAATGCTATTACTCCTGGCTTACCAGTAGATTTAAGTTTCTTAACTGGCAAGACATAAAATTTCTCTCCCTCTTTGACTTCTAAACCATACTCTTCTTTAGCATTTATTAATGCCTTAATATGATATGACTTCACTTTATATTTCTCTAGAGGCTTCTTCAGAGGTTTAGCTAATCCTAACTCAGATGGTCTAGCCTCTTTGATTCTTGATAGATGATCCGATAGCCATGCTAGAATTTCATCTTTAGATTTGCCATCCAAGAGCATCTTGATTATTGATTTCTCCAAATTCTTAACGTATTGAGGAGCATCGGACCTAACAAGATTCATACCTGTGACATGCCATTCTCCATTCTCGTCCTCCAACACATTTCTAGCTGCTGAGTGAATATATGCTCTTGGATAATAACCCTTAAATTCAAATCTTGGGGTATATAAATATCCATGCTCCTTAATATATTTTTCCACTATAGCATTAAGTAACTCTTCTAAGTCACTTATCGCGTCTGGATTACCAACAAAATAAATACTATCAGTATGAGCATAGATTACATTAAGACCAAGAGATTCCAATTTTTCCTTAGCTAGATTAATAATATTTCTAGCTGTTGCGGTAATAGCATCCGCTAACTCTTCATCGAATAGCCTTGAATGTTCATACCCGAATATACCATGACTGAAGGCAGCTGCTTGGGTCTTAAGAGCTAACTGCATTAGATTCAATCTATGTTGTTCAACATTGGATTTAGCAGCCTTAAGTTTAGCTTTTATTTGTTTACGCATCTCCAGAAGTTCTTTAAGAGCTTCTACGAAATAGGATTTATTGGTATTAAATCTCACTCCGTTGGGAGCTATTATAGAGCCCTTAGGGTCTTTAGTTTCAGGAGATGCATTGAGAGCCAATACTATAGACGGATACGCAGCAGATAAATCGAATGCTAATACATCTCTGTATACTCCTTTCTTACCGAATGGTTCTGCTGCTTTATATCCGGATTTCTTCCTGCTATAATTCCTAGATGGTAAGACAATGCCATGTTTATTATAGACCTCTAGAATAATAATGTCATTTACTGTTGATGTAATAATTGTGTCTTCTAATAGAGCGTTAATACTCCAAGCTAATACGGAGTGATACTCAATAGGAGATAATAGAGCCTCAATCTCCTCTGGAATAATAACATCAACTGTATTATATTCTAATAATTCATCTGCATCCATCTCATGAGGCTTCTTATCAATCTGACACTTCAGTAAACCACTGAGTTCCATACCAGCGGTTAATAAAGACCAACTAGATAGTTCCTTCCTCCATAACTTCTTAACAAGCTCTCTCATATCCAAGACTGCACAGAGATGACTGATTTTAGTTTCTGGAATTCTCTTAACGATATTAAGTTTCTTACCATCATACTGAACATACTTAAATTTTATAAGAGCTGATAGGATATCATCATTTATACTTTTACCAGCTTCTAAATCAGTTAACGATTTGTCGATTTCTTTAATAAGGGATTCTAATACTTCGATATCAAAAGATACATTCCATCCAGTAATCACATCAGCATTTACAATTTTTTCATATAAATCCAGAGCTAGCTCATATTGAGATTCTGACATGAATTTATTATTATGATAGAGTATACCTAAACCCAAGTCATTTATGCTGAACGATATTAGCTCCTTGGAAATTGGATATGCAGTTTCAACGTCTATAATGACTATTCTTGGTTTGATTGGCTCCTTAGCCTTAAGTAAATCAATAGCATCAATCATGAAGCGTCTTACAAAAGGAATATCTGCTTCAAATGGTATTTTAACACCTTGTTTCTCTGCTTGGACTCTCAAACGCTTAATGTATTCAGGAGGTAATCCTTCAATTTCAATCTTTTCTAGCTTATCTCCATATATGCTTCTGTGACAACCGTTTGAATCAATAGAATAGCAGTAAGGTCGGAATCCTAATATTTTCATTTTAAATTTGCCATAATTCTTAGCTCTTCCGATTAAGAATATAGTTGGAGTTAAATCTCCTTTCTTGAATTCATACCATCCTGTGTAGATTTGAATTTGCTTCCTCTTGAAATCTTCTGCTAGGTCTTTAGCTTTGAATGTAGCTATATATTCGCTCTCTACGAATTTGAATAAGCAGTCACAGTCTTTAAGTGTATGCGATTCTATTATCATTTTCCTGCTCCTCCTCGTTATCGGGTACAATTACTAGCTTAACTCCCAAATTTGATTCACGTAATGCATTATTAAGAAATCCAACCAGAGTTTCTAGTTCTTCAAGAGTTGCCTCTTCATCTATATCAGGATTGAACTCAAAATGATATTGCTCCTCTCTATATAGTCTTCTATAAAAGAGAAAGATTGCTATCAGGATTATTGCTGTGGACACTATTGATATCAAGATAGATGATGTATCCATTATATCACCTTTAAAACATCGTTCCAACACAACCGATATCAATATATTTGGAGCATTTTCTATCTTTCTTAGGGTTTTCTATTGGCTTATTATAAAATGTGCAGTATTCACCATCGAAATTTAGACAGTATTCACATTTCACCATTTTATTTCCTCCTAATATAATTAAGCCATTTCTGTCTTAGATTCTCCTTATCTTTATATGGACAATCCTTTAAGCAATACCCTAATTGTTTAATACTCTCACATGATAGTGGATAGTAGCCTCCATTAGCTATATGCTTAATCTGATAAAGAGTAATGCGTTCATTGAAATCAACCCATCCAAAGCTTCTAATTTCCTCTAAGATTTCCTTTGTTGTATAGCCTTCAGATAATCGATGAATGACATACGTGAATCTAATGAGTTGTGGTGGTTCTGGGTCATTCCTAATAATTTCCTCAACACAGGGATATGGGTGTCTGACTTTAATTTTGCTATTCACCCTCACTTCAGCATCAGGCAAACCATTTGTAATGAATTTATGTAAGTCTAGAGGCTGTCCTTTGCAAGACTTAATAGTGAATGCTAGTAAGCCGGTTTTAGGATGAAGGGTTCCTGGAATACGTATGAGTCTTCTAATATCACCAAAGAGCTGTCTGTCTACAAATTTGAGTCTCAAGAGTCTCGCTATAATATCATGAAACTTCCTTAGTTGACGTGATGAGTAGATATCGGGTTTGGTTTTAACAAGAACATGAAATCCTCTATTACCACTGAAATTCAAGGAAGTTTGAAAGCCAGATGACTTGAAGAAATCATAGACTCTGTTTGCTTCATTGTAGGCATTTTCTAAATTATCTTCCAATGAGTCAAAGTCAAATGGAACAAATAGAAGGAATGGCATACCATCTATGAAGGTTGATATAGATAAGCCACAATTATCAAGACCAGCATGCTCTGATATTAACTTCAATACCTCCTTCTTACTATAAACTCTGACTTGATTCCAGTAACCGAAGTATCTATAGCCTCCATAGAATTCATCTATGAAACTAGATACTCCTGTTCGTCGGTCTGACATAGACCTCTAGCCTCTTAAATAATTTTTCTAGAATTATAACATCTTTCTTATTATGGTCAAAGATGTATTTTAAAGCCTTTTCATCTCCAGTAAGAGCTTGTACCCATATCTTTCCATCGAGATGTGTCTTTCCTTTAATACCAAGTAGTCTGCAAGCATCCTCTAATCTATTCCTATGAAGTTTGAGTCTATTTCTAACCATATAGTAGCAATCCTTATGCTTAATATATCCATATTCTGGGAAATCCAGTCCCCAATATAAAGCTCTAGAACGTAGGAATTTCAAGTCAAACCGAGTACCATAGTAGGATACTAGTTCATCAAATCTCATCATGTCTTTAATACATTCCTTAACCAATTGCTTATCTAGTGTATTACTTCTTAATTCCTCTTTGGTTATATGCCTGCCGTATATCTTTCTCTTATCCTCTACTTTGATAGCGTATGATAGCAAAATACCAAAATCAGCATCTAGATTAGAAGTTTCAATATCTAGGAAGCCCCTCCTGACTGGATAACCCATCTCTTTTATGAAGCAGGCGGGGTGCTCATAGTAAAAATGGTAGTGCTTACATCTTCCAGTTAGAAATTTTTGAAGTTCTGCCTTAGTCATTTTAAATGGATTCACTGATGCCATCTTTATCACCTAATTGCCTCAAAAAATTAGAGATTGACTCTCGTTTCTTAAGCTGACTCTTGACTTCATCAAGGCATGATGAGCAAAGATGATACTCCTCATCTAGAAGTATCTCGCCCGAGAAGAAGCCAGTTGCTTCTACTTTGATAGAGCATGTTGGAATTGATATTTCCTCTCCGCATCTATCGCAGATATAAAGGCTCTTCCTCATTCTCTTTCCTCCATGAATTTATAAAGCCGGCTTATAATTGCAGTTATAACCTTAGTTGTTACGGCATTTCCAAGCATCTTATACCGCTGAGTATCCGAGATTTCTCTTATCTCCCAAGTCTTCTTTTTCTCATTATAGAATTTTCCATACTTTGTCCAGTTATCAGGGAAGCCTTGTAGTCTCTCACACTCTACGGGGGTTAGTCTTCTAACTGTCTTTGACGCTATCTCAATAGCCTGAGTATTACCAACATCTAGGCAATATGTTATTTCATCATATCTCATTAAATGCCCACTTCCTCCATGACTATATTTGAGAGAAGGTCTGTTTGGACTCCTTGGCTGTAGGGAGTGAACAATAATATTTCTTCTACATCTTTCGAAATACTCTCTTGGCATTATTCCTTTGTACATATTTGCATCTAAGCATCTCGCAGCTTCTTTTGAATGAACTCTCTTATTCTCTTCTGCATCTTCTCTGAAAGGTAATATTTCTGGTCTGGGTTTTCCTCTAAGATTTCCGATAATGAACACTCTCTCCCTGTTCTGGGGAACTCCAAAAAATCTGCTGTTAAGAACCATCCATTGATATTCATACCCCAAGTCTTCCAAGACTTCAAGGATGACTTTATAAGTTTGCCCTTTTTGGTGACTGAGTAAACCTCTGACGTTTTCGAGGATAAAATACGAAGGTTTTTTAGCTTCAAGTATTCTTGCAATCTCAAAAAACAGTGTGCCTCTGGTATCTTCGAAACCTCTCCTCTTTCCAGCAATGCTGAATGCTTGACAAGGAAATCCTGCACAGAGGAGATTATGTCTTGGAATGTTATCTGTTGATGCTTGTCTAATGTCAGTTGGATGATATTCTGTTTTGAAGTTGTAGTTGAAGACTGCTGTAGCATACTTGTCGATGTCATAGTATCCTGCAAGTTTATAACTTTCTTTTCCGATTGCTTTTTCAATTCCATAAGAGAATCCTCCTATTCCACCAAATAGCTCTAAACAGCTAATTAATACCATTTTGACCACTCCATTTCTTAGCCCAGAGATATCCTTTGCCTTTGCAATACTGGCAGCTTCTTAGTTCTTTATTATCTTTAATATAGCCTCTACCAGAGCATCCAAGGCATACTATCTTTATGTATTCCTCTGACTCTTCAAACTCTAATTCCTGAAGTCTGTTATATTCCTCAACAAGATTATTGATTTCTTCCTGCCTTTGTTTTATTTGCTCCTCTATTTTTTTCTTTCTCTCTTTTATAGTCATAATTCCATACCTCAACAATTTGTTTTGCTAATTTCTTACCAATACCAGAAGTCTCAACTAGATCTTTCTCTGTGGCTAATACAACCCCTAGGATTCCATTGAATTTCTCCAAAAGATTTTGAGCTTTCTTTATGGATATTCCTGGAATCTGAGCTAGCATGTTTTCCTGAATCTCTCCTAGAGTAGTAGGTTTTCTCTGAACAAAGATTGGTCTACTAGAGGTTCCTTCTTTGTTAACAGCATAATAAATGGATTCCAATAGCTCTATAAACTCTTCTCTTGAATCCACTTTTATAACGGGTATCTTAAATTTAACTGCAACTGTGAAGAGAAACCCATAAAGACTTTTGTGAATATGTTTGTTTTCATTGAAGTACATATCACGCCAGAGATTAGTATTCTCAATTACTAAGATTGGATGTGGAGCTTGAGCTAAATTTGACAGCTGGTTGAAAATTCGTTTTGACGTGAGGGAGGGTATTAGGTCATGAGATTTTCTTTCTATTACAACATCCCCAATAACATAATCACCAACTTGAAGAAATTGTTTTTTATAAGGCACATGTAATCTCTTTACAATTGAATCAGGCTCTCTTACATCAGCTATAATTTCCATGGCTATAGATAAAGAAGTTTGAAACACATCTCCAACTTATTGGTTAGGTCTTCAATATTAAGTGAGTCATTATTAGATACATAAGATACTAATATAAGTGAGAGTGGCTCTAAACTGTATGCATAAGTTGCTCGTCCCTCTTCTAAGAGGATTTCCATGCGACCTCCAGGAAATACTGGAACTCTCTCGATGGTTATGCTTTTAATATCCGTGAATAACTTTAATGAGTGATACAAATCGCTGATATCCGGATGGTTATAGATTCTATCGCTCATAAATCAACAAACCCAAAGTCTTTCTTTAATCTAATATCAAACAGCTGACCATCAGCTACATTGAACGGATGTCTTATGAGCCTTACTCTCCTAGCTTCTAATTCGAAGCCTTGGAATTTATCCTTCTTGATTTTTGAGGTTGATGGCAATAGCTGTATAGCATATTTTGAGTTATACAGGACAGGAGAGCCTCCATACATCTTCCCTAAGTCTTTACCGAATGGCATAACAGGATTTGTAGATGTGTGATGGTTCACTACTATAGCTAGATTGTATGTTTTAGCAAACTGATAAAGTTTCCCATAAAGTCTCTGGATGATTGCTGCTCTAGCTGGTAGATTCTGAGTTTCAGAGCCAACACTCTCTTTAATAGGAGTAGTAATGGAATCAATGAGTATGAATGATGACTCAGATAGTAGTTTCTCATTAAGCTGTGGCTTAATCTGAGCGAATGATGTAGAGAATTTACCGCCATTAGACATATCCAGTTTTAAATCATAACCAAACAGCCTCATGAGTTTTTGAATTCCGAATTCCTTAGTATCACCAAGAGGCTGGTAGTAGACTATCTTATCCATGAAATTATCTAGACCGTATCTGGGAGCAAATCTCTTTAGGATAGCCTTCTGGTCATCGATTGCTTCACCTTCTGTCTCTATGATGATGGATTTCTTTCCTGTCTCTTTGATATTAGCCAGAGCCAGCTGTAATCCTAGTTTTGTCTTTCCAATATTTGGCTCTGATGTCACTGAAGTAACCATTCCATAAGGAAAACCACCGCCTAATAGAGTATCAATAGTTGTACAGCCACTTTTTAACATCTTCATACTTCTAACCTCCATCAGCTTCTTAAAATCAATCCTATCCAGATTGGATAGAATAAACTTGATGTGCTTACAAACTTCTTTTTTATACACATGCCTAGGACAGTCACATAGAGTAGCTCCAGTATCACCATCTAACTCTACACAATACTCCTTACCACTATCACCCTCTATGATGAATCTTGCAATATGATCATTGTCTAAAGACTGTTCTATAATTCTCATAGTGCTTGAGTTAAATCATCCAAGAGTTTATAGACATTACCACCGCCTATATGGCCACCCATGAATCCTGGATGACCGCTAAACTCAATGTAGTTGAGAGAGTTGAGCTTCTCTTTCAGATATAAAGCTAAATCTCCTCTAACAGATACGCTTCTATCATTCTTATTAATGACTATGGTTGTAGATGCTCCAGATTTATCTAAGATCGTAGCAATGTATCCAGTCAGCTTAAACTCAGTATTAATAACCGCTACATTAACCTCCTTAATTGAATAAACCTCACAGGAATTAAGCACTCTCTTAACCTCATCCTTGAGTATCGATTTAGCTGATATTACATCTTCATTCTCATGAATATCTAAAGGTCTCTCCGATAGAATCATTAACTGTAATGCTTCATTAATTTTTCTTATCCTAAGCAGAGCATTGATATCAGATGATAGCATTCGATACAATGGATAGTAATGAACATTGACATCCCATTTAGAGGAAATAGATGTCTTAACATTCATTCTAAGTTGGGGGTCAGATTCTATTATTTCGCTGGTTAAGAGATGAAGAGCTGCATCACCACCTAAACCTATTACAGCTTTCCAGTATTGAGTTTTTGGGATATGTTCTTTAAAAGTATTAAAAGCTATCATAGTAGCAGGGACATCATCCCATATCAGCGTATAATTTCTTTCGTCAGGATGATCTAGGTGATGGTCTATAACAACTCCCTCTATATCAGGACTTTCTGGTCTCATATCAACCATGTAGTCTCCCTTAGACCAATCGCTTATATCCCCAAATTTAGTCTTCACTAAAATCTTCTCTGGATTAATAGCAAAAGAAGTAAAGAGGGCGGATGTAAGCCCATCAGCATCGTCGTGACAGTGTATCTTCATAATACCTTGACCTCTGATTTGTCTTCTGTGGTATACTCTATCACTTTGGCATTCACTAAATCATCTAAAACTGCTCTAACCTTCTCCTTCTCCAGTTTGTTGCCAGTAGCGTATGATTTTATTGTTATAGCGGTTACAAACTCATCCGTAGACACTGGGTTTTTGAAATACTCCGGAGATGCTTCCTTAATAGCACTGATTACTTCTTTGATAGCCTCGATAATGCTAGAGCTATCTGCTGATTGATTGTCCTTACCTAGATAGACAACATTCCAAGTATTTCCTTGTCTACTAATCTTCCATCTTGTGCCTGGAATATCCTCTGGTGATATATCATTGTCTACCGCTATCTCGAATATCCTGAGTAGCAGTGGTGACCTTTCCCCACCAAGACTGTATATGACTTTCCTACCATTTATTTCTGCTTCTATTTCATGTTTTGTCCATTCAGCTTGAGGATTCCATACTCTTCCAGATAAATCAGTATCACCTGGTTCCACAGCCTGAATATGTCCTAGAAATTTCACTTCTAGCTCTCCATCTTCTTCCTTCTGAATAAAGTTTCTTGGCACCTTGTTCAGATACTCTTTAAAATCTTTTGCTGTTAATATTTTTGCCATATTTTACCTCCTTTCTAGCTAATATAGCTAGTCTAAAACATCACTCCCTATAAAGGATAGGGATTCCTAACAAAATTAGTATTTCTGCAAAGAATACACCTATTAAGAATGCTGGTATCATTTCTATGGAGAGATAAAAGCCAATGAGAAGTCCAGATGTTATAACAGCAAGTGAAAGTAGAATACCTATAGATATAGGGAGAACTCCTTTATAGATTGCTACTACTAGAGGATATATGATAGCCGTAACTAACAGGATTATTAAACCAGTTATGAATTCAGCTACCATTTACATCTCTCCAATAATAATCCTGAGCAAACCATTTAACTTTCTCATGTTCCTGATAGATTTTCACTGGCTCTACATTCAAAACATCAGCTAGCTCATCTACATTATACTTATATTTATGATGGTCTAATACCTCCTTAAATACTGCACCTGCAAGAATATCAGGATTTTTTGTAGAGTTAACCATATCTGATTCAGCATAGAGATTTAGCAGTGTATAAGCATCCAGCTTTATAATCTCGCTATGAATGTCAAAGCGGGAGAAGAGAATATCTAATAGAATCTTAGCTTCTGATGAATTTTTGTAATGACATTTCTCTGCAAAGAGAGAATGTAGTATCCTTAGAATTAGTCTGTGTTTCTTAATGAGAGTAGCTAATTCCTCTTTCGTTAGTCCCTCATAGTCTTTACGTGATATCATTCTATCTCCTGAGTCTCTATCATATCATCATACATCTTTACAGTAAATCGTTTTTCAGAACCATCGGGATTCCTCACTATTACTTCATTTCCATTCATGAATACCTCTGACTCATATCTGACCCTAGTGAGTGTTTCTCTAAGCTTTATTTCCTCAGTAATCATCTTAAGTCTCTGTTGCATTCTTCTATATTCCATGGGATTTTCTGAGATTCTGTGATTTCGTCTGTATTCAGCCAAATCCTTAATATATTTAGATTTCAGGAATTTCAGCCCTGATATATCTGTATCGGCTAATAGCTGGTCAAAACGATATTGAGAATTTCTTCCTTTTGTCAAAATTACCACTCCCTTATAAATTTTATACCAGCATAAAAGAAGAGGAATGATAGAATGAATAGTAAGCCAATTGTAATTCCTACTCCGAAATCTAGATATAAAGAACCAAAGAAATATTCTACGATATAAATGGCTAGACACACTGCTATCGTCATCAAATAACATAACAATAACGCTGGAATAGTTAATTTACGAAAAGCATGAAATACGGTTGCAAAATGAACCATCGCTAGTAGAATTCCTAGTGAAAAGAGCAGATATGATGATGGAATCATAAAAAACACCTTCTCTCATTTGTATACTATATAGTAATACCGAGTTTAAATATTTTTCGGTTAAGCAGTAAAAGAAAAGTTTTGTATGATAGATATAAAACTATTGAGAACTGTATGCATAAAGCAATTGATTCATCTATCCAAGCTGGTATTAATTCTCGCTGTCCTTTATGACTAACCAATCCTAATGCTTGATGCCTGAATGCTTCATAATCAAAAACATGATATTCTGTAGGAGTTAAGCCGGGGTCTATCTCAGCGTTTATCCAGTGAATAGCCTCATGAAGAGGAGTTGTTAGAAGAGTGTAAACCGTAACTATCAAAGAAATTATCAAGATACTCTTCGGGGTCATCTTCATCATCAACCACCTCGATAGTTATGCCATGCTTCTCTAATATTTTAGCTAATTCACTATTAGTCATGAAGCCATCATATTGTCCTCCTCGTTTCTCCTCTATTATCAAATATTTGTCGTCTATAACATCAAGGAATTTCTCTACTTTCCCCACATAAACTCGGAATGTCCCCCATCGGTATCTTATATAAACCCATTCATCATTCTCTGTTTTTCCTTCCCATTGACTTGGACATGCCCAACAGGTTCTTTTCAATTTAAAGTGCAATATCTCACCTCCTTTCATAATTTTTCTAGCCTTCTTATTGTTAATAAAGCTAGAGCATTCTCTATTATTTTCTTAAGTATGCTTAGGTTTAATTTCTTTAGCTTAATTTCATTGGCTACATTGACACTGTTCTTATTATCTCTCTCCAGAACTTTTATAGTAAAGTTAGGGCCATCAGAGAATATCATGACCTGTAAATCATTTTTTGTTCTAAAAGTGAAACCAGAATTATTGAGATACTCAAGAGCAGTTACTGGGATTTCCTTTGAGTATACTATCTCATAAGCTAATTTCTGCACAGGAGTTAGTTGCATTTTCTATCCCTCCTTATTCTATAATTACATTCTTTTATCTCCCTTATATGCTTCCTATAATACCAACAATATGGATATATGGTGACTCTATGACCTAGCCATCTACAACCCTTACAATCTATAAAACGCATAGAAATGGCTTACCTCCATTCATTTCGTAACAGAGTCACAGAGTCAAAATCATGGTTTCTGACTAGTGATAATGTTGCATAAGACAGAGTTATTCATTTCAATTATGCTCTATAAATATGCTGTTTATGTCTAAGATTTGCTCATATAATTTACCTAGTGTTACGAAATGCGAATCATGAATGGTATAAGTCTTGTAATTTGAATTTCGTAACACTATAACTTTGCATCTAGAATAAGCTTATCTATTGCATTCTCTAATGGCTCTGGAAGATTAAGATTCCAACCTTGAGTTTCTTTAGCCCATTCTAAGAATTCCACCAGCTTCTTCTTTGTAGGGAAATTCATGCAAAACATAGTCACACCAAATGTCTCTAAGCCTAGCTCAACAAATGTCTCGAAACCTAGCTCAAAACCTCTAGAATGAATGATTAAGATTATATTGTATTCCTCACCAGCGTTATTTGTGAAGGTTCCAAGCTTATAAGTTGCACCTTCATAACAGTTGTTTTTCTTAATTATCATACTAATCTCCCAAGTAGCCATCATAACTTTGCTTCTAGCTCCATTGCAATTAGAAAGGCCTCTAGGTCTGGAATTTCCCATTTAATTACAATGTCTGTATACTTCTCCAGTTTAGATAGACAGTCAATGACTTGGCTCCTTGTTAATTTATTTGAGAAATGCTTATATAAATACTTACCAGAATCATCTTTGACTGGAAAGGCAATGAGATATCTAGGAAGAGAACTCCAACCAGCTGAGGGATAACGACCATCCATTGAGTATACTTGAACCTCGTAAGGAAACTCAAATTCTATATTAAATTTTACTTGATTCTTCTTAGTTAAGAGAGCTTCTAAGTATAATGGATAGTATTTATTTTTATATTTCTTAGAGTAGAGCCTAGCGATTATCTGATAGCGATAGATTCCAGAGCTGGACATACTATCATCCTTTACAGTAATGCTTCTAATAGAAACCTATCGATTACTTCATCTAGGTTATCAATGATATCAGCATGAGCTTCTCTTTTGAGAGTTTCACATATCGCTATTACCTCCCTTTTATCAAGAGGTCTGGCTACATATGAATAAATACCTTCACTTGCAAAGAGTGTGGGATATCGCCTGAAATGAATGAATTTCCTCCTCACATCGAGAAAGAAATATAAAACCAATTTTTCCTCGTCTGTCATGCCCAAATACAAATTTGAACCGTGAATACATCCGATGACTATCTTATGCTTCATGATATCACTTATAATTTAGCTTCTAATATAGCTATGGTTAAAATATATTCTAGATTTTCAACTGGCTTAAATTTAATAAAATCATTGGTTTCTAGGAGACATTGAATGTAATTCTGTAACTTTCTCGGTGTAGGAAATTCATAAATATTTATAACCCATGGATAAATTCCTTCAGTCTCGACAGTAATCGATGATGAGTTACATTCAGTTCTCATAAATACCTTAGTATGCTCACCACTAATCGTATTTACCTTATAACCAATGAGATGCTTCATGTTAATCAACCTTCCATTGATAAACTATGAATAATTTAGTAATCACGACCTAACCAAAAAAAGCTATAGTAGAGTCTCCAGAAGGAATTTATCTAGGAATTCATCTAAATCATCGATGATTTTGGCGGAATAGTTATATTTCAAATATTCACAAACATCTAAAACTTGTTGCTTTGTCAGAGGTTTTGAGGTGTATTGCAATATTGATAACCCAGGATAATGCCCACCTATGATTTCTTTTGTGAAGTGCTCGACGTTCAACTTATCGAGCAAATAAAAATATAGTCTAAATTTCTTATCTGAATCAATTGTTAGGTAGATTCTGGAGTCATAAATCCATCCTATAGTTTGGGTCATCTTGCATAACCTCACCGAGGTTTAATTTTGAGAATCTTCTCTCTTAGCTCATTTAACTCATCGTAGATATTGTAGATAGACTCCCAAATCTTTTCTAAATCATCTTCTTTCATTTATCCATCGCCTCTATAATTTATATTTTAGCTTCAGAATATCGAGGATATCTTCATAGGAGTATTTGAGGTTATAACCTTGCTCTTCTAGTTTCATTAAATAGAATGGCAAACCAGAGCTACCATTCTTTAGTTTTATGAAATCTGAGAATGATCTATAGATATTTCGCTTACTATCCCAGATGAATGGGCTATTCAACTTCTTTGGGCGTTTAATTTCTAGATAATAGACTATCGTATTCTGAATTACCTGAATAACATGAAGATAAACGCCATCACCTAAATAGATTTTGTCATCAACCATCATAATGCTACTTCCAATAATAAACTCATGAGCTTCCTTTCAGCATCCTCTCTTAGAGCAAACTCCACATTATTGATTCTGTCACCGATATGTTTCAAACTCTCTTTTATATCCTCAATGTCTCCTTCGATATAATACATATATTTCCAATAAGTTTGGAGTTTTGTTCCAACCCTATATCCTTTCTGGGTGACATACCAGTTATAATCTGGATGGTTTCTAAGTACTGGTATATAGTCTATTAAATCAGGATAGTCATAAGTAAAGAATAACATAATTCTAAATCGCTGAGATGGTTGTAGTCGAAATGCTTGTGCCCATAAAGGAGTGGTTCTTTTTACAACACCATGAATGGTTACCGTTCCTATCTTTAACCTCTTAGCCATGAGAAACCCTCTTCTCAGAATAATACATCAATGTTTTCTATTTCATCAACTGGAAATGCACCTCTCCACTCTAGATTCTTGTATACTAAAAGATACAAGCCATCCTTGGAAAGTTGAAACTGATTGAATTCTATTAAACCAGAAATTAGCTTTCCTTTCTTAGTCTTATATTCTATTTCAATACCATAGAGCATATCTCCATTTTCATCTCCTATTTGCTCTATTTTCATAACATCCCTCCTTTTCTGGATTATGGTATATCTCATAATAGCTTCGAATGTCTCTCTCTAAACTATTTCTTCCATATTTTAATTTGCTCTTAATCCAAATACGTTCTTGAATCAGAGCTGGGTTAACATGAAGACTATTTGCTATTTCTCTAATAATCGCCTTAATCTGCTTCTTATTTTTTATATTAAATTCATTACGGAAATATCGCTGTATCCAAATATCAACGACAATATCTTGCTTACCTGTTAGAACATTAAAGAATGAGTTGATTTTATCTCCTTTAGGAAATTCATGTGTTTTAAGATATTCCTTGAGTTTCCTCTTCACTAGATTTAAACAGGGAAGCTGGTCGATAAAAGAAGAGTCATCAGATTTATTGAGATTGTTCAAAATAAGAAGGGAGAGATAGAGATTTTTTCTTACTGAAGTTCTTATAGAAGTGATAGCGATAATACCAGCGATTAGCTCTTCCTTTAACCTAAACATCTCTGATAGCTCTTTAATTAACTTTCTTGAATTGCTATACCATTGACTCTTGATGTCCTTAATATCCTCCTTTATCTTTTCGATGATAGCATTCATAGAAATCGCCAGGATTATAGATATGGAAGGATTTCTCTTTTAGCATATTCAAAGAATTCCTTATTCTCTACTATATGCTTCATGAATGAGCTTGGATTTTTAGCTCTTATACCTCTTAGAAGTAGAATGCTAAATTCTTTTGGCTGGAGATTAGATGCCATTTCAAGGACTTTTTTAAGAGTCTTGGTATCCTTTCTCTGCTTTCCATACCAGTCTAGAATTAGGGAAATCAATGCGTATTTCAAGTGAACCTCTTCATCTGGTATTTCTTTTATTTTCTCAGGATTCTCTAGGATTTCTTGGAAATTGATACTCTTTTTAAGTTTAAGGAATGCTACAAACTCTGAGGCTACTTCAGTGCCAACAGCTAGTGCTGTTCTTCTCTCTATCTCCTCTAGATCCTCAGTGTCTTTAATTAGTTTGCCCCACCATTCACAGCTTCTAGGAGTTGGAAATGCTTCATCTCCAGCTCTCTCAGATACCTTATATAGAAAAGCAGGTCTATTCTGAAGGAATACTACCACTCTATCATCGATATCCTGGTTTTCAAAAGCCCATTTTGACCAATCATCAACAGATGGAATCTCTAGTTCAACATGAAGGAATCTATTTTGTAATGGTTTAGCTAGTTCATAAACATTGCCTCTATCTTCAGTTCTGTTACCAGCTCCAATAACAACAACCTTATCACTTATAGGAGTGTCTGAAATACAACGGTCATGAATTATTTGATAAGCTGAAGCCTGAATGCTCGGTGGAGCTAGATTTAATTCATCAAAGAATATCATTCCAGCTATATTTGGTAGCGAAAAGAGTTTAACCCATGTAGGAATCTTCCAGTCAACAGTCTCCTTTCCATTAATAGAGGGAAGTCCTCTTAAATCCGATGGGTCAAATTGAGATAATCGAATGTCATAGTATAGAAATGCTTTTGAAGGATTGTTCTCTATCTCAGCTATATCCTCTTTTGTAAGTTTGGTGAAGTCATAAAATTTTCTCCCTTCCTCTTTAGCCATTTCCTCAGCAGTTTGTTTCACTGTATAGGATTTTCCTATTCCAATACCACCCCAAATAAATAGGCTTCTCTTTTGCTCTCTTGCTAAATGTATCACCTGCTTCAAATACTTATGATTAACACATAATTTCATATTTCCTTACCTCCTTATTCACTTTCATATAATATCCAATTTCCCATAAGCCATTCATCCTCTGGTCGTAAGCCACCACCAAAGGATTCCACTTTGTCTATGAAAGTATGGTTGATTCTATCGCTAGCTCTATTCCAAAGAATTGCCATTCCACAAATCTGATTATTCACAATTCCTACGACTACTAATTGTGCATGTCTCTTAAGATACTTAACTACATCCCTTGTAAATTTATTGCCAACTAGACCACATGAGGTTCCAAATTTTAGTAGCTCTTCAAATTCAGATTTTTTGAAAAAGTCTTGATTTTGTAGTCATCTATCCACTCTCCTATAGTGTTTAGATAGCCAATGATTTTATTCGGGATTTTTATTTCATCTCCGGTCATAATATATCACCTCTCCAAACGGTGGAAGAAACTCCTTATTTATTTTTTCAGAGAGAACCCAGATGGTTGGGATACTACAATTTTTCGGATAGTTAGTGTACCCATCAGTGAATGCTACTACTACTCTAGCTTTTCTAAGATTCTGTTCAATATATTTAAAGATTGGTTCATGATCGGTTCCTCCACCACCAACTGGAGCTTCTCTTAGTATTTCATGTGGTTGAGAATAAGCTTTAAACTCTTTTACTTTTTGAACTTTAGCGTCTCCGTATATGACTGTTAAATTGGTTTTGTAGCTTCTTAGAATACCTAAAAGCTCGGATAGGAAGTCAGTTAACGTATCTTCAGTTATTGAACCTGAAGTATCTATCGTTACGATGACATCCAAGTTCTCTTTTAAAACACTAGGAAGATATGTTTTCAGAGTATAGCTTTTTTTAGATGGTCTGATATAAGTATAATCAACTGGAAGGGTCTTGGAAATATATTTAGCTAGAAGAATATTCCAAGGGAGTTTGGGATTATGTAATTCAGAGAATAACCTCTCTATACCACCAGGAAGTTCACCTCTTTGTTTAGCGTATTCAATAGCTTCAGCAAATATCTTTTTCCAATCAGGAGGTTTTCTATTTCCTTCTTTACCCCTAGCTGAAGCTCCTTGTTTCTCTTCTATATGTTTGTCAAACTGATAGGAAGATATGCTTTTCTTCCCTACATGTTCTTTAAGGAGTTTCAATAGCTCTTCATAAATTTCCTCTGCTGGTTTGTTCTTGAAACTAACCTGAGTGATACCAAACAAATCTATTTTGCCGTAATGGTTTGGCTTGAATGTATTTTCAGGAAGATTAAATTTTAAATCATCAATTACGATATAGTTAACAGCTATATCAGTAGCTATATTCCAAAGAGTAGGATTCCTACCACCTCTCCTCCTAAGATGTTCTAAACATAAATGAAGAACCTCATGAGCCATGGTTCCTATTAACTCTCTGTTGCTGAGATTATTTATGAAGTCTGGATTATAATATAGATAGCCATCTTCATCTACTCCAGCGGTTTTAACCCTTATGTCCTCTTTAGGAATCAGATGCATTATCAGATAAGATAGGAATGGCTGATCTTTTTGTAATGACACTCTAGCTTTTGTAATTTTAAGTTTAGCTTCTTCGTTCATAAAGAAGACAACCCCCTAATCAGTTTTATATAATCAGCAACAACTTTCATCTCTTCTGACTCTATGATTCTATTGTATTCCGCAAATTTTTCTTTAATCGCTGGAAGAAATTTTTCTCTAAGAGCGGTTTCCACCTCAGGCAAAAATTCAAAATAAGAGATGGTATCAGTAAGCTTCACAAAATCAACGCTCTCGTAACCATTAGCTTTTTCAATGTACATCCTATAACGCCCTAAACTGCTATGATACCTCATGGAGATTATTATTTTAGTTCTCTCAATAATATTATGTTCCAGTTTATAACGGGGATATTCAGCTGTTTCATATTTAATTATGTTCTCCATTAACGAACAGGGAATAATCCGTATTAAATCATTGATGGCCTTAGCTAATTCTTTCTTGTTTCTTGTAGCATATTCTCTCAAATCAACTTGTTTTAATATTGGAAGATATGTTTTTATATTTAAACTCATACCCCTTGAGCGTCCTAGCTTATATTTGTTATAATCATAAACATAGTGTTTACGAATACCATTCTTAGAAATTACTAATACCTCTTTACACCATGATGATACCTGATTCATTGTGGCTACTATCTTTCTTTTAGTAGTTAAAAGAGCAACTGCTTCTTGGATAATCTCGTCAATAGCATCCATTTTAATTCTATCACCAGTGAGATAAATTTCCTCTTCTAATTCAATTATTCTTTTTCTAATAGGATTATTTTCTATTTCGTTTAAGAATTCTCTAACATTTATCATCTACACCACCTACTCAACATATCCTACTTCTAGATAATCTTCATCTCTATCATCCCATCCTATTGCTTTTAGGAAATCTAGCGGTAATCTAAATTTACCTAAGAGCATCCAGTATTCACTAAATCCTGAAATACCAGAGAACCTAAGCTCTTTCTCTGAGAAGATAAATCCATCTCCATATCCACCTTGCCATCGATATACATATACTTCAATGTATTCTTCGTTCATCTAAAATCACCTCAAATCGACAAGGATAGTTAAGTTTTTTCAAAAGGCACTGATGGTTCTTTTTATCGAAGAAGTCACAATATCGACAAACACCAGCCTTAGATTTTGTTTTAATTTTTATTTTCATTACTACCACTCTCCATAAATACATCCCAATATTCCAAAGATATCCATCTTTTATCACCCTCTTTTTATATTAGGATTTCTTCAGCCATTTCCTTGCTGTTTCTTGTTTTTGTTTCTTAAGAGGTTTGAAGAAATCTCTATAGAAGATTTTATAGCATTTTTTACAAAAAATAAAGTTCTAATTCTTCAACACTTGGATATATGTGGATTATAACATGACTGTGCGGTATATCCATAACTTCCTTGCAAAAATCACACACGTAAAGCTCCATGTTTATCATCTCCTAAAGATTCTCTCTAGCTTCGAACCTTTGGAATTATATTTCATACTGACTTCTTTCACGCCTCTAATATCCTGTACCTGCTTAGCTATATCCAGAGCATGTTTATAATCAACTTCTAAAACTATTTTCATCTTTCCTCACCCTTTATAACTGGCTTAAGATAAAGAATATAATGCTAATTATCCATATTATCACCTATTACTTCCGCTTTTATTTAACTATCTGATATTTTTAGAATTTAAATTTAAATTTAGTTAAACCCTCTTTGTTTATAACTCTCTCCAGATTCTCGATTTCCCACTCCTCAAGTTTTCTTAATGCTTTTTCATATTGAGATAATAGATGTTCTTTTCTCTGTTGTTTAATGCTTTTTGCTTTCTGATCAGCTTCCTTCCAAATCTTATGCAATACCTCGTAAAGATTCTCAATACGGAAATAAACTGCTATTTCCTTTTTTCTGTCCCATGTTGAAAGAGTATCCACAGAGACTATTTTATTGACTGCTGTATCTCCATATTTGCGTAAATATCTTATAACGGCTTCTTTTCTCTTCTCATAACATTCATTGTATATTTTATCTATTTCGTCTTCAATTTTCTTTTTAGCTCTTTCGAATTCCAAATTTATTTTTCTCTCATATATTTTCCTAAGAGCCTTCACATCTTTAATGCTCGCCATGACACGAACCTCCTTAATTCAATTTGAATATCTCTACTGCTTGTTCATAAGGAATAGCAAAGCTCTTAGCTATAATAGTTCCCTTGTTTGTCTCTACTTTCTTTCTAAGAGTAATCAACAAGCTACTTCCTTTCTGAGTCTTCATTTTTGTCTTTACTAGCTCAATAGAAGTCTTATTTCCTGTCTTCAGTGTTTTAATAGTTTCAATATCTTCATAGATTGGTTTTGGTCTTTCTTTCCTAAGAGCTAATAGTCCCTGCTCAGTATATACATATTTCCTTCCACCTTTTTCAACTATTTGACCTAGTCTATATTCTTCTACCATTTTTCTTTACCTCCTATATTTCTTTTAGGAAGCTTTGGGATTTCAACCCATTGCTTCCATATTAACAAAAAAGAAAAAGAATCAGAGGACAGGAAAGAATCATCCCATCCTCTGGGTATTAAAGAGAGTATCTTCTGGGTTAGAAGCTCAACAGATATCTCTTCTTCTCCTGAAAAGCTGAGTGTCAGTTTTACCTCCTCCACTAAGAGGTAATAATCTTACTAGTGGAATAGAAGAAAACTATCTTCTACTGGAGCTAGTGTGGATCACTAACTCCAACCATATACGGCAGAATGAAGTCATGGTATATAAACCTTACGATAGCCCTCCAAGGAAATTGCCGAAAGGTTTATAAGCCTATCGGTTTAACAGTTGTGATTGCCTTTTATTATATTCAAAGAAAATAAAAACAATACTCTTAGTTAGAAGTTATCCAAAAAAAAAAAAAAAAAAAAAAAAAAAAAAAAAGAAAAGAGAAAAAATAAATTAAAATTTTTTTATATGGAATTAAAAAAAAAAATTATTTTTATAATTGAATTTTTTCTTATGAAAAT
>Ga0164318_10000014_pt1 | contig 76116 bp, 97 predicted proteins | sample GuaBasSedimGuay9_FD_113734 | JGI IMG/M metagenome (GOLD analysis project Ga0164318, IMG submission 113734) | Subseafloor sediment microbial communities from Guaymas Basin, Gulf of California, Mexico - Guay9, Core 4571-4, 0-3 cm | ecosystem: Environmental > Aquatic > Marine > Hydrothermal vents... | reverse complement strand
TATTTCTAACTCCTTAAACGAACGATAATTTCTTGCCTTTATTCTTCTTATTTGTTTTAACATTTCTTTTTCTCTCCAAAGTCCATAAATAATAGTCCATAGCACTAAATAAACAATTTTCCTTGCATCTATTTATAAAATGTTCGGGATTCCTTTCATAAAGTTTTCTAAATTCTCCTACCTTTATTTGTCTATATCTCGGGCAATCTTTGTATTTACAAAATTCTTCTGGCAACCTTAATTTTTTCATACCTCCATTATTTCTTTATAAATCTTCTGATAATTCTTTTCGTCCCTAAATACCCTTTCCACCACCTCTAACCTGGTTTTCCCCAAATGATTCCCTTTATAATAAAACCCTTTTCCTTTTCTTTCTGTAATTTCTTCCAATATCCTATAATTCAAAGCGGCCCTTAATATTTCTTCCTCTCTGATAATCCCTAAATCAGGCGCAACCAACCATTCAAATGTTGTCTTTCTTCCCGTGATTTTATTTTTGACTAATTTACACCTACAAAGTTCTGCATATTCAAAACCCTTCGGGATGTATTTTTGAGAATTCGTCTTAGTTAATCTAGCCCTAATAGCCGCCCTGAACTTGATAGATTTTCCTCCAGGTGTAGTCTCGGGGTCTCCAAACAAAACCCCTATCTTTAACCTAGTTTGATTTATGAAAATTGCTACTACTTTCTTTCTTCTTATTAAGCCTAAGGACTTTCTTAATGCTTGACCTACCTTTCTAGGTAATAAACCTATTTGGTCTTTTGTCATATCACCGTCTAATTCTGCTTCGGGCACCATAGCAGCTACGCTATCTACAACAATACAACTTACCGGGATTTGTTCTAACACATCTAATATTAAATTCCATCCCTCCTCTAAAGATTCAGGTTGAGCTAAAATAAAGGATTTGCTAGAGGTATCGCATATTCTTCCAGCATAACCTAAATCAATAACATCCTCAAAATCACAATAAAGTATTTTCCTTTTGGGGTCTGCTTTTTGAATAGCCCCGCAAAAAGTCAAAGCTAATGTAGTTTTACCTACTTCCTCATCCCCAAATATTTCTATAAGAGTTCCTTTAGGTAATCCCCCTATAAAAGCATCCCATTGAACTATTCCAGATGGATAAAACTCATACCTAGTTCTTTCTGTTATAATAGCATTATGATATTTTTTATTTAGGGCTTTAATAACTTCATCGATTACTTCATTCTTTTTTGCCATATTTCTCCCTTCTTAAAACAGCAGTTAGTATCGCCAAAGCATCTGCATTTTGTAAAGTTACTTTAAGATGAGGATACAAATTTTCCATTTGTCTTTTAATTTCTAATTTTCTAGCTTTCTTTTCCTTAGGCAAGAACTTTATATAAGACTGCCATTCTCTAGGAGCTATTTCTTCAAAAGGAATCTCAAAACAAATAAATCCCATAGTCCAACTATGATAATTTCCTGAAAAAGTCCAAACCGATTTAACGCCTTCCTTGGGCATTGAATGTACTTTTTCTATATATGCTTTTATTCCTTGGGATTTATCTAGAGAGTCTAAAAAATCACAAATCATTCTTTGAGATTCAGAAGGTGTATAGACACTCACTTCATCGTAAATATCATTATAAACTGCTACAGCTCCTTTAATCCCAGGGTCTATAGCTAATATTAACATAAACAACTCCTTCAAAGAAAGAAAGAAGTAGGCATTAAAGCCTACTTCCTCCTACCTTTCTTCCTTTTAGGTCTAACTTCCTCTTCTTCCTCTTCTTCCTCTTCTTCCTCTTCTAAATCATCGAATTCGTCTAGGTCATCCTCTTCTTCATCCTCCTCGCCCTCTTCTTCCTCATCTTCATCATCTTCGTCTCCTAATTCGTCTTCATCTTCTTCCTCGTCTTCATCTTCTTCATCTTCGGTTTCTTCTTCGCTTTCTAACTCATCTTCCTCTTCTTCTAATTCATCTTCTCCTTCACTTTCCTCTAAATCTTCATCCTCTAAATCTTCTTGTTCTAAGTCCTCATCTTCAAAGAATTCTTCTTCCAAATCCTCCTCGGTATCCTGTTTTAATCTCTTTAATTCGTTATCAAGGAACTTCTCCATATCATCCTTATGTTCTTCAAATCTTTTAAGAAAGGCCTTATTACCAGCTAACAAAGACTTCTCCTTCAATAAAGGGGTCAGGATTAAAGTTTGCTTTTGCTCATCAGAACACTGAACTAACCAATCTTTAGATAGTAATACTTTCCTGGCCTCTTCCATACTAACATTATGTTCATTAGCATACTTTCTTATTTCTTGAGCAATAGATAACATCTTATCCATACCAAAACGCCATTTCATTATTCTACCTAATCTTTCTTTTTTGGATTTATCTTCAGGAACTGATTCATCATAAACGGGTTTCCACTTTCTCTTTGCTACAAAATCTTGAGGCTTGATTTGAGCTATTAGGGCTATCATACAACCAAACTTCTTTGTAGGTTCGTGTCCTTTCTTACACCACTTACAATCCTCGTCTTCTGTACATCTTTCATTCCTTTGTGTCTTAGGATTGAAGTGCATATAGTAAACTAATGGAGAACCTAAAATCCTAATCCTATCATAAGTTGCTTTAGTTGGTCTATAAAATTGGGTATATCCTCCTATTGCCGATTCATCGCCCCATTCTATTTTTTGTGCCATAAACTACCTCCTTTCATAAATAAAGTTTAACGCGTTAAACCTCTCCAAACTCAACTTCAACCTCTGTTTTTATTTTATATAATGCTAATTGTTGATTAAGGCCTTGCTTTCTTATTTCTGCATCTTTAACAACATTTCTAGCCATTTCAACGAGAGCCTCGTACTCTTCCAACTCATTTTTCTTTTCATCTAGATTCCTAATTAAACCCCTCATTTGATATTCACACCTATCTTTCTTTTCATTTTTATTACCATCGTTTACAAACTCATCCTCAATCATCAATTTAGTCCTTTGAAGTTTAGTTAAAGACTTCAAGTCTTCATATTCTAATTTAGTTTCCTGTCTCCATTTCAAAGCTAAGTTTAATAACTCAACTGCTTTACTATGAGCAGTTACTACTTCATAAACTTTTTGAGAAAAAGATTCGGGGCTCGCCTCTGTAATATCTTTAAAGAGGCGAACCCTAGAAATCCTTTGTAAACGGTCTATAAATCTTTCTTTATTCATTATACGAGTACCTGCTTTCTAGCCAATTTTATTACATCATTAATTGAAGGATCGAATTCCTTAAGCTTATCCTTAATTACCTTAACCAAATCGAACCCTTCCATAGTTTTAGTTCCTTCTGGTATTTTAAAAGTAATAATCACGGCATCTGGGTTAACCTCTATCTTAACATTCTCAGGGAGTTCAGTTTTAGGTATTCTTTGAACAAACTTAGCGCCAGATACCTTTGCACCAGATTTAATTTTCTTTGCCACTTCTTTCTGTTTCTCCTTAGGGGCTTTCTTCAAAGCTCTTGCTTTTGAAGCGGAAACCTCTTCTTTTATTTCTTCTAAAGCTTCTTCATCTATTTTATCGGGGTTTAGTAAGGATAATATTTGACTTACCCTTCCCTTAGATAAACCTAACAAATCTGCTAATTCCTTTTGACTTTTAACATAACCGGAATCAAGTGCTTTTTGATAAGCGGATGCCTTTTCCAATTCGTCTAAATCTTTCCTAGCTTCATTAGATATAAGGGAAATCAAAAACTGGTCTCCTTCATCCTCCTCATATAAAACCCTCGCCTTAATTGTCTTATAACCTAACTTTTTCAATGCAAGTAATCTTCTTTGCCCGTCTAATAACTTTCCATTAGAACTCACCACGGGTAAATGAATCAAACCTTTTTGCTTTATAGAATTAATCAAATCATCTACTGGGGTATCCTCTCTCAAATTAAAAGACTTATCTAAGTAATCATCAATCTTAATTTCTACAATATCGTCGCCTTCAGCTACTCCCGATTTGTTTTCTCCCTGCTTTCCATTTCCGTTCTTAGATTTACCATTTTTTACTTTACCATTAGATTTCCCATTTTTCTTGCGTCTAGGTTCGGGCTCCTCCTCAACATTTAATTCGTCCAACCCTTCCTCTAATTCCAGTTCCTCTAGATTAATTGTTTCTTCCTTAGCTTTATTATTTTTAGCCATAAACATCCCTCCTTAAAAACGGTTATAATGTATAACACCTCTACCCTTAAAATCACTACCGGTTAATCCCCAATCTTTGAACTTTTTGGGATAATATTCCAAACCTTCTAAAATCTCTGGTAAATCCGCATCTGTTTGGTAAACATTAAATATAAAATCTTCGTCTTCCTTTTCTAGGGAAGACATTTGAAGCTCTTTAGAGCTAATATTATTTTCCTTTTTAAGCTTAATTATCATAAAGTTTTTGAGACAATGGGTAATAAAGGTATTTAGTTTAACACCTTGACTTGGGTCGTATTTATTCACGAGTTTTTTATCTAACACTATCACCCAAAGGTCTTGATATGTATCCTCATCGTATCTCCTAAACATTTTCTGAACCGTCCTACAAGCAAAATCGATTTCTTTAAAAACCTCATCATTAGCCATAACCACCTCCTTTCTGTCCTAATAATTTAATTTCTGTTATTTTTATTATATACAAATTTTTAAATTTTTAATAAAATTTTTAAAAATTTTTCTTAGGAAATTTCATATTTAATTCCTGTAAATGTTTAATTATAGACGTCTCGATAAAATTATTTTGACTCGAAAAATTATATTTCTTTACGGCTTCCCTTATTTGCTTTAATAAATTCTCAGACAATTTTACACATATTGCTTTCTTCATTTTAGTTCACCTCCTCCCAAAAAGTTTAACGCGTTAAACTTTTGCTATCTCCAAAGCCTTCTCAAACGCCTTTTGTTTTAGTCTAGCAGAACTACCAAACCATATACTTCTTAATCTATTATCAGCACTACCGCCTCTAAAGGTCTTCCAATGGTCAGCATATTCTGCTACCGCGTTAAACATTGCCCAAGCGGTTCCTCTAATTCCTGGTAAGGTATTTCTAGGACTATTAAACACTTCTTCTACTTCTGCTCTCATATTTAATACCCTCGTATCGTCAAAAGCTTCTTTGTTAGTAGGAAATAGCTCTCTTAAATAATCATTAAGTATAGATTGTGTAATAGATTTCTTTGATAATAATTTTACTTGGTCTTGAAATACTTCATAATACTTTAATGATATACCTAAAACTCTTCTTGCTTCCTGGACTTTCTGTTTTATATTTGTAGAATGTCTTATAGATATTCCTTCTCTTACCCCTTTTTGTAAAGCTACATTTAGAGTATTATTACAAACTACCCTTACAGGAGTAAAGAACATTCTCAAGGCACTACTACCATCGTGGGAATTGGTCAGTAACAAATATTTTTCTACAACATCAGATTTAGTAACGGTTATCGGAGAACCTGTTAGTTTAGCAAGTATCCAAATTCTTTTACCATTCTGTAAAGAACCTGCGGTATGATATATAGCTTGTCCTTCTCCTACTACCGAATCAAAGAAGTCGAAAGCCTCAGAATTTTGAATTGGGGTATAAATATTTCCTACAACTCCCAAAACCTCATTGTAGTCAGTTCTCACCACTGCTTTCTTAAAGGTTACTTCTCTTCTTGTATTTTTGGTAATTAAAGGTTCAAGAACCACCTCCCAATCTAACCCTGCTTCTTTTATTGCTTCCTTAGCGGTCAAGGGATTCTCTAACACCTTACCCAATCCGTGCCAAGGGACCTCCCCAACTGAAAAAGTCATAGCCCTTCCATTTCTTATTTCTATATTGTGAGACATAATATCACCTCCTTCTAATCATTTAATTTTCTAAATTATTATCCATATTTATTTCGAAACTAATTCTATCTTCATTCTTCTTCTTTAAAATTATTAATATTAAATTTTTCTTTTAATAATAAACTTTCATTATTTACTAAAAAATCTTCAAAAGTAGGACTACTTTTTATCAAAGAATTGTAAGTTTTATCTAAGAAATTTCTAACTTTATTTAATTCGTTCTTATCTGGAAGATAAAATTCTGTCACCGAAACAGTTTCACCGTCATAAAAAATAATATCACTTTCTTTGAAAAATACAATATAAGTAAATTCTTGTTCCCGTAAACTTTCATCTTCATCTTCATAAGGTATGTGTAAGGATGAAAAATCCTCAAAGAAAGCTAATATCGGGGATATATGGATTCCAGCCTTTATTTCTCTTAGCAAATTAAAAAACTGCAACTCAAACTTAGAAGTTAGAGAGGGTCGAATAACGTTAAGTGCTAATTGTATCTCTTGCTTACAAATCGGTTCTTCTGTAGTCAACCCGAACGCTCGGATTAAAGAATTATATGAAAGAATAAATGGGTACTTTATCCTTCTAAAAATAGGATATAAATTTCCATCAGAACCTATTTCCATCTTTTTTAAACCAATATACAATCTAAAGTGAGGATTAGGATAATAAATATATCCATAAGTTTTAGAACGTCTAATTATAGTATGGCACATAACTACCTCCTTCTAAATAAAGTTTAACGCGTTAAACTTTCAATTTTAACTGATACTCGATGATATTATTTAGGGTCTTTAAATAACAAGACAAACATACATTAAATTTAACACTATACCTATTTAAAAATTTTCCACAATATTTACACCTTTTCCTTTTCATTTTCAACCTCCTAATTAAATTTTCTCTAGTTAATAAATCCTTTTATATGACACATAACTACCTCCCTTCATTAAATCCCAATTTCGATTTCACTTAAATCCACTAATTCCCTAAAGTCCTCTGGAGGAACTTCTAAATCCATCCGGTCGCAAAAAATTCCAATCTCTTCCTTTCTTATCTCAAATACTTTGTCTTCGCTAAAATATAACCAGTATCTAGGCATTTTAAATTTTCCGCCGGCTGGCCTTACTTTAAGAAATGTATTATTAGGAACGATAGCTAGAAAATCATACCAACTTCCTATCCTCCCAGCATCCCCATAAGCTCCAGAACCTACTGCAACAATTTTTATATTTTCTTTATCCTTTGGAAGACAATATACCGTTCCGTAAGTATCTCTAGTATAAGTCCCAGCTCCAGAAACTACAGCTAACCATTTATCATCCTTTTCTCCTTTAACTATCTTATATTTTCCTGACTTAGTTAAAGATATGTCTAAGAATTCACAATCTTTGGGTGCGTGATATGGGACTAAGGCTAAACTTCTTCCTCTTCCACGCTGTCCTAATCTAATAACATCCATTTCTCCCCAAGAAAAATTTTCCCTGATTGGATTTATGTTATACCTCTTCATAACTACCTCCTTTCATTAATTAAGCCTTCTTTAAAGAGAATAAATAATAAATTATCTCAGGAAAAGAATTCATATTCCTTATCTTTTCCTCATCCAAATCTTTAACATTAAATAAACAACTATAGCCATCGGTAAAGAACACTACTTCGTGAACATTTTCTGCAATTTTCCTAATATTTACAAATTGTTCGTTCCTTCCAAAAATCTTCATATTATCACCTCCTTTCAAAGTTTAACGCGTTAAACTTCCCTATGAATAGCAGAAATAGCTTGAGGTAAAGGCGTTTCATAATCTTCTTTATAACAAGCCCATTGATACCAACCCTTGCCTTGTCTCTCGCAAGGATTATCACAAAATCCATTATCCCATTTTGGACAATCAGGCGGACACGTTTCGTTTATAAAATTAGACGGGTCGCATCCACCATACCACACATTTCCTTCCTCGTCTTCTGTTCCAATAGCATAACCAGAATAATTTGATTGGAGATGTATAGGTTCTCCTATCTTCTCTTCGATTAAGTTTACTAACTCATCTAAATCATTTGAAATGTAAACTACTTTATAATCAAATTCTTTCTTTACTATCATAATTACCTCCTTTCCTTAAATTAAGGTTTAACACATTAAACTTTCTATCCAATATCTTACCAAAATCCTTCCCTTTCCTTTTAGTCTTCTTAAATTTCATATTGGATGTAAACCTAAACTCTGTGCGATAAACCCTTCTTATAGCTTTCATTTATGCACCCTTCCCAACAATTCTAATACAATCCTTATAGTATCCATTTGTCCCTTTTCGTATTCTGTTAATACAAGCTTCTTACTTAACTTCTTTAAAATATGATTTAGTGTTGCTTCTAAACAACCCACCCTTTCTGATAATTTTAAATAGACTAACTCACCTCCTTTCGAATAATCTTTCTTATCAGGAACAAAAACTCTATCACAAGACAAACATCTAATAAATAATTTACCATTAATGTATTTCCCAGTACTTTCTAATTTATTTGATTCACAATAAGGACAATTCATAATCACCTCCTCTATCTAATTTCTTTAACTTGTAAATGGTATTCTTTAGTTTTTGGTGCATTATCCCAAATTTCTTTAACCTTATCCTTCCCTATCTTTTCTTCCAGCAATCCCTTCCAATTTACCTTTCTCTTTTCAACCTCATCTATCCAAGCTTTAATGGGCCCTTCTTCTACGGGGGTTCCTTTATTAAGCTCCTCTTTTATCGACTCATTAAGTAGTTTTAGTTTCTCTACATACTTTTTAAGTTTTAAATACTTTTCTAATATGTCTTGGGTAATTACAATTTTACCTTTAATCTTTGCTGTAACTTTTATCTTTTTAGATTCTTTTTTCTTAACCATAACTACCTCCTTTCCTTAATCAATCTTCTATTTCTTTCCATTTACGATTAGCAACTTCCCAAATAGGACCTGTGATAAAAGGTAAAACCAACATTAAAGGTTTACAATTATATTCTTCTACTGCTTTATAAATTTCTTTTCTAGCTTCCTCTACCTTTTTTAAGAGGTCTTTATCTACTAAACATTTTATAGACATTATTACCTCCTTCCTGAAATAAAGTTTAACGCGTTAAACTTTTCAAAACGTATGACCTAAATAACCTGCGTCAGCTTGCATATCAACCATTCTCAAATACATCCTCTGCATCTCTTCTTCTTCTCTTTCCATTTCTTCTTTTAACCGCTTACTACACTCTTCACAAATAACAATCCCATTCCCCATTGCTTCATTATTACAACCTTTAGTTTTGCATTTCATAACACCACCTCCTTCCTTAAGTTTTGTTCTCTCTCTTAAAAAAATGGCTATCTGTTCTATTTCTGTGTCAGATAGTCTTTTCTCCAGTGGTAACAAATTATTAAGAGCATATAGAAAGTTATGGATTCTCCTGTTATGCTCTTCAGGAATATTCTTTCCATTTACTATTTTGTAATTAAATTCTTTTCTCATAATTACACTCCTTTCATTAAAAAAGTCTATTTTCTTTAAAACTGTAAAAATTTTCACTATCCATTGTAATAATTATGTGGTCTAATAATATAATTTCTAACAAATCGCAGCCTTTTTTAATTCTTTCTGTTATGAGTTTGTCTTCTTCAGAAGGCTTCGGGTTCCCGCTAGGATGATTGTGGAATATGATTACCGCTGTAGCTCCGAATAAAAGAATGTTCCTGAACAAAATTTTCATATCCATCTGAGAAAAATTTTGTCCACCAGAGAATAAAATCTTGAAGCCAATAATCTGATTTTGAGAGTTAAGGAAGAGAATACCAAAATGCTCCTGGTCTGCATCTAAATCCCTGTAAATTCCTTTAAGCAACTTTACTGCATGCTCGGGAGTGATTAAGGATTCAGAGGACACAAGATTCTCTTCCTTAATTTTTATCTTTATTGTTTTTAGTTTAATCTCGTACCTCATTTTCTTCTCCTTTCTCAAAACGGACAATTTGAAAATCCATTTGTTATAACCCCTGCCCAGCCAAATAGCAAGCCGAACAGGATACCCAACAATAAACCTATAGCAATGTCTTCAAATTTCATTTTGCACCTCCTTATAAAATTTCTTTAAAATTTCTTCTGCTTCCATTTCAATTCCAGTTCTTTACATAGGTTTATATACCTCCCACAGATTTTTCTTACTATCTCCTCAACTTCTGCTATTTTACCTATACAATCATCACAGAAGGGATACATAAAAATATCCCCCTCGAAATTTTTACCACACCATAGGCATTTCATAATCTTTAAATTTTGTTTTTCCATTTCTGTCCTCCTTTCTATTCAATACCTGTATTAGCACAAGCATAATCTCTACACTCTTTACATTTAGATAAATGTCTCCTCTCCCAGTCCCTCCTAATTTCTGCTAATATATCACCAGGACAATATGCAGAGTAAGGGTCATCGTAAAGTTTCTCTCTGAATCTTTTTACTTCTGAACAATTAGGATTGACTTTAAATATCCATTTTTTCATTTTAAACCCTCCTTTTCTAAAAAGGTTTTTCTAAAAACAAAAAGATAGTCAAGAGACCACCTGTAATTTTCTTAAAATTGCCCTTTCTATTGCTCTTTTTGCATAGAAGTCATCTCTAATAGTCAGAAGATAATCTGCCCTGACTGCTCCAATTTCTTTTGAAGTTCCTAATCTTGCCTGAAGGGTTTCATAAACACTCATTGTCTGTGCTTTGCAATTACCGGCATTCAGGCTATCTTGAACAGTGACCCAAACCTGCTTAAGTTTTTCAGGAGAGGCAAGCCATTTTTGAATACGACGAGCAAGTCTGTTTTTAAGAATTTCTTGAGCTCTCCTGCTTCTCCTTTCTTTTATATAAGCAATACCTTCTTGTATTTTCTTTCTAAGGGTTCTGTCTGAATACATTTCTAGGGTATAACCAAAGTGATACTCTTCATTTTTGTATTCAACCACCAATTGAAATTTAGCTCTTTTTCTTTGGAAAACCAGAATATAATAAGCATTTGGTGCTATTCTTTTGATATAGTCTTGTTTTTGTGGGTCATAATAGAATCCTTGTGGAATTGTAAAGATGTGTTCAGGTTCTTCGTCTCCTATAGAGAATATTAATTTCCTTTGTCCATCCTCCCACTCTTCCCTAATCCTTGCATAATGCCAAACCCTCCTTTTCCACCCCCATTTTCCATTGTCCTCTGTATATCCTCTGCCTCCCCATCCTTTGTAATAGACTTTTTGTTTTCTAGTAAGTTGTTCTCCGTAATGACTCCATAAAAACTCGCCTTTTTTATCAAGCCATTTTTGTCTAGCTTTTTCACAGACTCGGACAGCTTTTGTTCTATACTTCTCTGCTTCTTCTCTGAAGCATTTCTTCCAATATCTTTTTTCTAGATACTCAAAAACCTTAGGGTAATCCTTTACCCTCACTTTTATTTTGTTTTTGTTCCTTGACAGGGCTTCTCTGACGTCTGTTTTTGTTGTGTATCTGCTGAAAGGAATTTCAATCCCTATATTCATTTTCTTTCTTTCCATTTTACACCTCCCTTAAAATAAAATTATTCTATATTGTATTTGGCGAATTCACTCTTAACTTCATTTATTTTTTGTATGTATTCTCTTGTTTTCTTTGCATCTAATTGTAAGCCATCTATCTGAAATGTTTTTCCATCATAAGTATATATCTTATGCCCTTCGTATTCAAAATAAAAAGAACTTCCTTTTTCAAATCTATTTCCAACTCGGTAATAATATGGGGAAGCTTCTACCCCAAATTTTTCTTTGACTTTCGCTTTGATTTCCTCTTCTTTCTTCAATTCCTTAACCCTTTGGTCTATTTTCTTTCTCTCCTCTTGAGCCTTTTTTTCTATCTTATTATGGATAATTTCAGCTAACTTTTTAATCTCTTCTTTACTTAATTGTAAAATATCCTTCTTAATCCTGGAAGCAATTCTATAATTATTATCGTCGTAAATTTCTATTGCATAAGCGTAAGGACGGAAGGACTTTCTATAATATAAACCTTCCCTCCTTATACTGTATTGAATTTTAGTCTCCTTATATCTTTCAAAATAATAAATTGTACTCTCGTCTTTAGTATAAAACTCGGATTTTTCTTTTAGATAATTAAACAAGGTAGTAATATTATTACTTATTTTCTTTTGCCTTTCTTCTTCCTCCTTTCTTTTTTGACATACATAACATAACTCTCCACCCTTTTCAACTTCTCTACCACATTCAGGACATTCTTTCTTAGCTAGTAATCTATCCACAGTTTCCTTTTCTACCTTACCTTGTTCTAACTCTTTCATCCTGGCAAGCAGGTCTTTAAGACCTTTCTTACCTGTCTCGTTTACCAATCTTTCAATTTCTTCAATCCTAATAAGTTCCATAATCCACCTCCTTTCATTTAAAAAGTTCTTTAATATCTTCTCTTTCCTTCTCCAGACCAAGCTCACAACAAATATCGTATAATAGGTAATAAAGGTGTACTCTCAATTCTCCTGCGGTAATTTCTTCTATTCTATATTTACCACTTCCTATGTTGCTAACTATCATATTTGGATTTTCTTCTAAAACTTTCAATAATTTTTTGAAACCTCTCATAATCTCACCTCCTCCCTACATTTCTTTCTGGTTATCCGATACAAACTGGATAACTTTAATCTTTAATTCTAACCCTTTCAGTTCTTCCTTAGTAAGCACCTTTCCTTCTGGGAGACGGAAAGGCTTACCATTTTTGAAAACAGTAACCACATATAATATATCCCCGCTTTTGAGTTCAAGGGCTACTCGATTGAATTCAATCTTTCGCCCAAGAAGTTCTGTAAGTAAATCAGCAGTAGCTTGATGACCAATTACCGATTGCAAATCGGATATTTCCCGGAGGGTCTTCAAGTCTGCGTTCTGTACAATAAACATTCCTGTCTTATTTCCAATCATATTTAAGCTAAAAGCATTGGTCAGATATCTTGCCATAATATCACCTCCTTTCTACATTCTTAATATTTACGTCTATTCTGCTACCACCCTGCGTCTTTAAAATCGCATAGGTGGTAGCACCCCTTTTATATTTTCCAATATAGGTTAGTTCCTTATCAGCTAGCCACCTGTAAGAAGACATTAGGCGACCGACTTTAATTTTGACTTTGTTGCCTTTCTTGAATTTCATTTTCTTCTCTCCTTAAAAAGGTTAAGCATTCTTACGAGACAACTCCCATCTGGAAATTGCCTCAATTTCTCTTTTTTGCTTCTTAATATCATCTAAGGCAGAGAACATATCATCTTCTGTTCCAAGAAAAAACGCCTCCGCTTCTTTGAGCTTCTTGCGAAGGCGTTTGAAAAATCCAGAACGCTTTTTTGTATAGACCTGTATATCGGTGGTCGTGTCTGAGGCATGAAACGACTCAGACCACTTCCACCCGATTTTAATGGAAAGGCGAGAATCTTCATAAGTAAATGTCTCGCCTTTCCTTAATATGGCTTGGAACATTTCAGGTGAGACCCCAAGCCATATATATTTTTTGAACTTCTTTTCATTTTTTAAATTCCATATTTCACTAACATAGAAGTGCCTCGTCATTTTCTTCCTCCTTATGAAAAAAGGTTATTATTTTTCCGAGACAACTCCCAACGACGGATTGCCTCGGCATGTCCTCTCATTCTTTTTATTTTATTAAGAGCGTCCCAGTTGATGCTCTCTTCCCCCTCCATTCTTTTTCTGAAAAACTCTTCTGCTTCTTTAAGCTTTTTGCGGAGACGTTTCCAGAATCCCTTTCTGAGTATTTCCGCTTCCGCTTTAATAATAAGCCCTGGATTATGGAACGACCCATCCCAAGTCGTTCCGATAACGATATGGAGGCGACTGTCTTTATACTCGTAACAGCAAACTTCCATATTTTTCGCTTTTTCTCTGATGAAACCGTGAATGTCATCGGAAAGTTTGAGAAGAATTCTATCATATTCGAATTTTCTGAATTGAATTCTAGCCATTTTCCTCCCTCCTATACATATATTAATAATGTATAACGCCCACTAGCTAATAAGACTAAAGATAGCCTTATTAGCTTGAGAGCGTTAGCTCTCAAGAAAAGCCTAAATCCGTCAGGTATCCTGTCCCGGACACAGGTGCTCCGATCGCTTATACAAGCCACCCTTGACAGATTCGGACCTACTCAGCAAGTGTCTTGGGTTCTTTTGTTAGGTTTTAAAGAAGGAAGGAGAAGTGAAATGGTTTGAGGAAGGGATTTAAAGGCGAGCTTGCCTTTCGCATCTAGACCATCAAGGGCTCAGAGCCAACCCCCGACCGACCTTCTCGGTGGTTTCCCTAGCCAATTACTCTCGTACTCGCCTACTTGGCCTTCGTAGGCTTTCCGATTTCGGCACCCACCTGAGTGCGTCTTGGACTGTCCGCCGTCCCTCGCGTTCTTCTTTATTTCTCCCTTTGTGTTTTTTAAGAGGATTCTCACCCTCCGCTTCCTCTTGAGGGTCTCGGGAGAAATAAAGAAGATTAAAATTTTCAAAGAACCTTTATATTCTATAGTATATTATAACGTATATACGATAAAATGCAAGTGAAAAATTTAAAATTTTTTAAAAAATTTTAAAATCATAAAATATTATAAACCAATAATTTATAAATTTAAACAAAAATTTTTAATTTTTTTTTTGAAAAGTTTAACGCGTTAAACTTTTTCTGGATACCATCTTGAAATTTTAGGAGGGTTTTCAAAGGAGAGCCTAAATAAAGATTCGGATTGGGAAAGGAAGGTTCTCACAGAGGATACAGACCATCTTTCTTTTTCAAAAACAACGCTCAAAACATAATCATAAATCTTATCCAAATACAAAGGAAAATCACAAACAATTCTATAAGTCTTATACATCAATTTCAATTCTTCGAGTAATTTATTTTTCAAATCCTCTTGAACATCTTCAAACAAAATCTTTTCTTTAACTTTCGTCTTTACAACTTTTTTAATTTTGATTTTTCCTTTTTTAATTCCCAATATTTCCTTTGCTATTTCTATAGCTTCTTTAAAATCACATTTAGCTATTTCTTCAATAAACTTTATAACATCTCCGCCTGCATTACACCCAAAACAATGCCATAATTTTCCATCTTCAGAAATAGATAAAGAGGGTTTTATTTCCGAATGGAAAGGACAAATTATCATCTGTTTTGTTTTGGAAGGGTTATATTCTATATTATAAAAATCTAACACCTTAAATAAATCCAATTCTTCTCTGATTATTTTCAAAATTTTTTCGTTCTTCATTTATCAAAAAGTCCTCAAAAGTTTAATGCGTTAAACTTCTTCAAATTCCTCAATGTCGTCGAAAAATCCTTCTTCTTCAAAATCTTCTACCACAAATTCTTCTGAAGCTTTCTTCTCGCCTTGATAATTCTTTAATATCTTATCTACCTCATTCTGGTCTAATGTTTTTGTTCCTATATAATTCGTAGCGAAATTCTGTTTTAAAAATCTTCCTTTAATTTCAGTTGGCCCACCTCTATTTTTAGCTATTCCATATTTAATTAAACCTGCTTCTTTAAACTCATCAGTAGTTAAAAACCATAACATCACATCAGAAGTTCTTTCTGAAAATGAAGTTTCGCTAAAATCTTCTTTAATATAATAACCTCTTTTCTCTGCATTATTTCTACCCTTCCTTGATATTTGCCAAGCGGTCAATATAGGTATCCCTTTACCATCGTTAAAAGTTAAAGCTAGTTGTTTCAAATCCTCTATAACCTCTGTCATTTCATATCTTGTATTTCCTATTCTTTTTGTAGGTCTCACTAATTGAGCATAATCTATAAGCACGGCATCTAATCTAATATCCATCGCTAAATAATTCATAATATCTTCAACTGTAATCACCATCGTGTTCGCAGGTGCTTGCCAGAAAAATATTCTTCCCCTATTTTTATTTTTATACCAATCCTTTATTGTCTTTTTATACTTTTTCAATTCTTCTGGTTCTAAAGCGGTTGTTTCTATTTTAGAATAAACTACCCCAGGAATAGCAGAACCATTTTTAATATAATTAGAATGGCAACAAGCAAATCTCCACCTCATTTGTTTTACAGTTTCTTCTAAAGTTATAAACAAAACATTATACCCATTAACTACTATATTTCTCGCTATATTCGTTAATACTGTAGTTTTACCTTCTGAAGTATAACCGCCTAACAACCACAATTCTCCAGGATATAATCCTCCCGTATACATATCAATTAAATCTATACCTGTAGGAACTGCTTTCTTATCTTCGTTCTTCATTTTCTCGTATTCTTCTAAACTTGTAGATAATTCATCATCTAAGTCTATTAAAGGAGCTTCTTCTGGAGATTGTCTCCTCAATTCCTGTAAACCCAATGTCCATAATTTTTCTGCTTTGTCTGGATTGTCTTCATTCTCATTAGCCACTAATACATCATAAACTTTATTACTAATCAATTTCTTTTTATAATTCTTTTTGATTTGTTCTAAAATATATTCAAATTGAGATTCTGAAATTTCTACAAGGGTTGCCAATTCAGAATAAAACTCTGAAAATTTCTTTCTTAATTTTTTCTTAGGTATAGAAGATATATAAGTCCCTAATGCTTCTATATCTAAAAATTTCTTTGTCCGCCTATGATAATTTAATAACTTTCTAAAAAGTAGTTTTGCTACAGGATTTAATAAATAATTTGAACTAATACCTCTTAATTTTTTAAACCTACCCGGGTCTTCGAGTAAAGCAAATATAAATTGATGTTCGATTGTTATTTTATTTTTCATATCTTCCCTAAATAAAGGTCTTTCTTGGTCTCGCTTCTGTTTTTAAACGTTCTATTATTATTTTACAATACTTTTCTTCTTTCTCTATCCCAACCCACTTTCTCCTTAATAATTCACAGGCTACTGCTGTTGTTCCACTACCCATAAAGGGGTCTAAAACAATTTCATTCTCATTAGAATAAAAATAAATAAGGTCTTTCATTAACCCTAACGGTTTTGTAGTCGGATGCCCATACTTCCTTTCTGGTACTGTTCTATAAACAAAATGAGAATATCCGTATTTTTTATTCTTATCGTTCGGCAGCATCTCCCCATAAACTAAAATTGGTTCTATACTATACCATAGATTAGAATTCATTGCTCCGCTAAACTGACTGCCTTTGGGTTTAACCCATATTAAAAGACGCTGTAATTCAGAATAAAGACTTAGTATCATAGGTAGCTTTATACCAGAGCAAAACCAAAGACATCTTTTACTAATTCTTAAACAATTTCCCAACCATTCTTTCAAATTTTTATCAAATTCCAAATCCCAATCGTCATTTCTAACACCATAAGGCGGGTCAGTAACAACCACGTCCATACTTTTATCTGGTTGAATCTTTAAATAATCTAAACAATCACCTTTATACAAAATTCCTAAAGATGTTCTATAAATCTCTTCCATAGTTTAACGCGTTAAACTTTCATTCTATGGTTCTAATAGTTTCTCCCCAATTTTTCATTATATCTATTTCAATTGCTAAAGGAACTACTAACCAATCAAATTTAAAATCTACCATTTCTTTCTTCAACATTTCTACACACCAATCCACTTCGCTTTCGGGTACCTCTAAAACAACTGAATCGTGTATAGTAAAAATCAGCCTCGATAATTTTTCTTCTTTTTTAATCCTCTTATATATTTTATATAACGCTAAAAGTGTTATATCTGAAGCGGTTGACTGAATTATAAAATTTACCGCTTGTCTCTCTGCTTCGCTTCTTTTATATTCATCCTTTGAATAAATATTAGGTAATCTCCTTCTTCTTCCAAATAAGCTCTCAACATAACCTTGTTTTCTTAAAGTCTTTTTTACTTCTTCTATGTACCTAGCGACACCCGAATACCTTTTAAAATAATCCCTCCTAAATCTTTCTGCTTCCTCAACAGAAATATTCAAATCTCTAGCAAGTGCCTTAGCTCCCCTACCATAATTTAATCCAAAACTTACGGCACCTTTGGCAAATTGTCTTTGTTCTGGCGTTACTTTATCATAAGGAACATTATACATAGCCGAGGCAGCCATCTTATGAGCGTCTAATCCCTTATTATAAATTTCTATCAATCTTTTATCCCTAGAGGCACAAGCCATTACCCTTAATTCCATCTGACTATAATCAGCTTGAATAATCAGATTCCCTGGCGAAGCTATAAACATTTTCTTTATAGTTTTATCTCTAGGAAAATTTTGACTATTTGGTCTTTCGGAACTTAATCTTCCTGTAACTGTCCCTGTTAAATTATAAGTTGTATGGACCTTCCCATCCGAAGAAAGCCAATCTTCAGCAGGTTCTAGATAAGTAGTTAACATCTTTTTAACCTTAGAAAGTCTAAGGAGAGAACCTATAATTTTATATCTATCAGAAAATTTTTTAAGTACTTCAACCTTAGCCGAAGGCAAGCCCGTTTTAGTAAGGTTGGATTTATCGACAGGTAACTTCAAAACCTCATACAACAGAACCCTTAAATGGTCTGAAGAATTAAAATTAAATTTAGTTTTCAATATTTCTACAGATTTTCTAATCGCTTTAGATTTTTCAAGCTTTCTTATAATCTCATTTTTCTCATTTTCGAACTTTTTCTTCAACTTATAAACGTATTCCAAATCTAAAGAAGCTCCTTGCATTTCCATTAACATTAAGACATAACTGGCGGGAAGCAAGATATTATTCAAAACCCATAAAAGGTTAGGTTCTTTTTTCAATTTCTTATACTCGTAAACAAAAATTCTAAAAGTAGCATCCGCATCATAACAATTATAAGTTAAAATAGTTTTTTCTGGTAAAAAATCTAGATTATTCATATATCCCTTAACAGGTTCATTATAATCCCCTAAATCCGTATATCTTTTAGCCAATTCCTTTAAACCAGGCATCAACATCTCTTCATTCAATAAATGATGAGCTAGCTGTGTATCCCACTTTAAATTATCCACATCGACCCCGAAATACTTTAAATAAGCACAATCGAATTTAACATTATGGCCTATCAATTTCGGGGTAGACCTATGATTAAAGAAATTATTTAATAATTTAATCCTCTTTCTATATTCCAACAACCCCAACCTTTTCTTATCTAAAGAAAAAGCAAATGCCTTTCCAATCTCGCCCGAAAAGGCGATAGACAATAACCTAGCTCTCTTAGCCAAATAATCCAAACCTAAAGTCTCGATATCAAAAGCTACCCATTCTTTTTTCAACAAAGATTTCAAAAAATCTTTTATTTCTTCGTAAGTCTCTAATAACCAATATTCTCTCCTTATCTTATTTGATATCAATCCTTTCTTAGCCCTAATCAAAACCTCTAGAAAAGGTTTTTTCAAGGCGGGATTTCTTAATAAAGCAGCAGGGTGATAATTGGCATAAACCTTAATTCCTTCAAATTCCAAATCCTGATTCAAATAATCGCTTATTTTGGTTTTGGCAAACAAGGATTTAAGAGCAGTATTGCCTAATAAAATAATCGTTTTAGGCTTTATCTTCTTTATTTCCTTTAAGAGACGAGGCTTACAGGCCTCAATTTCCTTTTGGGTCGGCTCCCTATTATTAGGAGGTCTGCAAGCAACTGCATTTGTAATATAAAAATTCTTAATTCCAACTTTTTCAAGGGCTTTTTCTAAAATTTTTCCAGAACGCCCTACGAATACTTTTCCCTGCTCATCCTCTTCTTCCCCCGGGGCCTCGCCTATAAGAAAAATATCTGCATTAGGATTTCCCCTTCCCTTAATACAAGGGGTTTTACAGGTTTTATAAAGACGACATTTGTTAGAACAAGGAAGTTCCTTGGATAAAAAATTCATATTCTAACTATCCTTTCGATAGTTTCCAAGGTCTTTTCCCTATGGTCTTTAATCTTACTCGTATCTATAATCTCTTGTAATTCATCTACCAAAATTTTTCTTTTATTAAAATCTTTATTTTTAATTATAAATTCACGAACTTCATCACCTGAAGAAACAATAAATTTTTTAGGAATCCAACCTTTAGAAACTGGGGTCGATTCTTTCTGAAATAACACCACTGACCCACTTAAAATCCCTATATAAAACCTTCTAGTAATAAAGTGCTTTTTATTGTAGAAATCATCTGAAATATAAATCTGAAAAAATGTTTTTCTCATAGCATCCCAGACTTCCCTTTCGGTTAGTTTGCCTTTAAACTTTAAATTAGGATATTTTTTTAAGCTTCTAAGGTTCTTTTTATTCCAATTTCCAAAAAGATTAACTAAAAGACCGCTTTGTAAATAATATCTTTCGAATACCTTGAGCCTTCCTTTCCTATCACTACCAAAATAGGAAAGCAAGTCTCCCATTTGTGGAGCAGAATATTTATCTAAAGAAAATCCTAACTTACAAAAATCTACCCCTTCGATTATCTTTCCTTCTTTTAAAAAATCAAAAAAAGGACTAGACCATTTTTTTCTCACGAGTTCTTTGTCTGAAACTATTACGACCCATTTCTTATCCCTTATTAGAAAATTCTCACCTAATCCTTCGCACATTTTAAGATAAGACTTATTTTTAGAACTAAGGAAAACAGGTAATTCATAATCCCATACTAACAACCCCACGGGGCCGCTATATTGAGCCAAAACCCGATTAAATCCTTTTAAATAAGGCCCGAAATTTTTCGAACAAAAAGTAACATTAAAAGGGCCTTGTATAACTAATAATAAATCTAAATTTTTGGGAACTTTATAAAAGCTAAATTTAAATTTATACCTGTTCCAAAACAAAGAATCCTTTTTATTAACCTCCGACAAAATAAAGATTTCGTGGCCTTTACCCATAAGGCCTCTTAAGATGTCCTCCAAAATCCAACCGCCTCCGCTAGACGAACTTCTGGATAAAGTTAATGGTAAACAATATCTTACTACACCTATCTTCATATCTTACCCCTTATTAAGTTTTCCTGTCTTTTTTGCCCAATCAAATAAAACCTCAATATTTTTTCTCACTTCCCATAAATCCAAATTAAACGGCCTGATTGCCGGCTTATGAGGCCTTTCGCCTAAGGAATCATAGGCATAAATATTATAGGAAAAGAAATCTTTATCTATTATTTCACACCCAAATTTTTGAGGGTTACGCCATATTTCCGAACCGGGGAAAGGCTTTAAAACAGTAACACTTATAGAATCCCAAGGCAAAGAATTTAAAACCGATATAGTTCTATAAGAGCTTTGGGAATCTTCTCCTGGGAGATTAGACATCAACAAAACCCTTACGAATAACCCGGCTTTCTTTGCATTAGTCAAAGCTTTTTCTATATCAGATACGGTTTGTCCTTTTCCGATTACTTTAAGTACCCTTTCATCGCAGGTTTCTACCCCAAATCCTATTTCTAAACACCCGCTATCTTTTAATAATTTAAAAAAATCTAGGTCATTGGGCTTAGTCCTACAAGAAACACGAAAATAAAACCCTTTTTCCCTTAAAAGCTTGCAAACCTCCGATACAAAATTTCTATTTAAACTAAAATTATCATCACTAAACCTAAGATAATTGACTCCTAAATCTTTAATCTCATCTAATTCCCTTGAAAAATCTGACAAATCCCTAAATCTTACTTTCCCTTTAGAAAGATGAGGTGCAGTACAAAAACAACATTTAAAAACACATCCTCGTGAGGATAAAATAATAGTCGCTTTATCTGACCTAGTACTAAGGAAAACATTCCCCGACAAATCGTCTTGGATTAATGTTCGGTCTGGCCTAGGTAAATTTTTAATATCTTCATTAAAACCCGTGTAAGATTTTTTAGGAGACCCTTTCTTAAGGTCTTGTATTATTCGACCTATCACAGGCTCCCCTTCCCCAATACATATCGTAAAAGGACTTTTAAACCTTAACCGCAAATCAGATTCTAAAAATGCAAAAACACAAGGCCCACCTAATACAAAGGGATAGATTTTTTTCTTTTCCAATTCATCTTGTATTTTAAAAATATAAGGCAAATCTAAAACTGTTCCAGTGTAACCAATCACGGACGGGTCAAGGTCTAGAATCCTAACTACAGTTTCTTCCAAAGAAAGCGAAGAAGCATTTAAAACTTTAGTTTCGAACCCTTCCTTTCTCGCCGAGGCTTCTACATATAAAAGACCTAAAGGAAACTGAGCATTAGGGTCTCTTAGATAAGGTTTAGGAGGATGTACAAATAATACATCAGCCATCTACAAACCCCTTTCTATTTTTAGATTTATCCTTATCCGTCGGTATCTTCCTAATTATTTCTTTAATCTTAGCCCTTAAAAGTAAGGAAGCGGATTTATGAATTGTCCCATCGGGAAAAATTATTCTATTAGAAATAAGAAATTCAACAATCCTAGATAACCTTGAAGAATCTAACATAGTTAATTTTTCCAATTTCCTTTTGTCCCATTTAATATTCTTCCATAACCAAGCCCATCTACCTTCTAGGTCTTCTGGTATTTCCAAACCCGTGCCTTTATATTCTATTTTTATCTTTCTCCAACTTATAAGAATTTTAGAAATATCTTCAAAATCTTTTCCGTTTAATAATAAAAAAACTTCTAGGTTCTTTTCTTCCAATCTCTTAAAATCCTCTAAAATACTTATGAAATTTTCTTTACCTTCCATATTTTTCCCTATTAAACTTATAAATCAAATTTCCTTCCTTATCTTTAGCATAAGGTATTAACATTCCTTCAAAATACTTGTAAGGGGATAAACTATTCTCAGGACTATTCCAAATAAATTTAACATAATCATAAACCGTCCAATTTTTTCTTTTAAGCCGACATACTTGATTATGAGTATTTAATCCTTGAGCATAACTCCAAGGGATTTTCTTCCAGTTTTCTACACCTTCTAAATCTGAAAATCTTACCTCCCCTTTCTTTTTAGCTAAAACGATAGCGTAGGTAAATTGACCCTTAAAATAATTAGAAATCGCCCCAGAATTTTCGGGTAAACCACAACAACTCCCATTATTACATCTCTCCTTATGATGCGCGTCGCTCACATAAAATCTTAATCCTAACTCTTTGCATAATTCTTCCATTTTCTTAAAATACGGCCTCTTATATTCATAATTTAACCTTTTATAAAAAGAACTTCTTGAAGGCGAAAGCCTTTTATAGAAATCCCAAATATCAATACCAGCCAATTCAGAAATAGGTTTGAATCTTTCCTTTTTAACATTAGTGGACAAACAAAAAAATTCCGTACTAACTGCTTTAGCTCCCCTATTAGAAGCTTCCTTAATTAAAGAAAGATATGTTTTATCCGAGATTTTAGGAATAAAAGGCCTTAATCTCAACGTCGTTAATATCCCTATATTGGATAATTTTTCGATTAGGTCTAGCCTTTCTCTCACTGTCGGACATCCTCTCTCAATTACTTTGGCCACTTTCTCTTCTAAACTTATTATACTTACTTTGACATTCCAAAAAGAATTCTCCTCAAATAATTCCCTATATCTTTTATCCTCTATCCACCAAGTTCCCTTAGTTGAAAAGCTAATCGGGTATTCTATTTCCCTAAAAAATCTTAATAATTTTAAACCTACCCCGAATTTTCTCTCGTATAAATCAAAAGGATCTGCTAAACCACCCCATTGCATCACATATCGATTTTTAATATACCAAGAAAACTGCCATACATCTTCCCCGTTCAAACTCCTGCGAAAGTTTTCTATCACTTTTTCTGCGTTCACCGAAGTAACAATACCTTCGGCATAGTCTTTCTTCTTCTTTTCACTCATACCTTTATTATAAATTTTTTGAAAAAAACTAAAACAATAAACACAATTAAACGAACATCTAGAATATTGGTCGAAGGTCATGGGCATACTACAATCTAATAATTCCCCACTCCATCTAGGGCTGGAATAAGTCGCTTTAATTTTCTCCATCCGAACCCTCCATAATCTTCTGCAATTTTTTAAACTTTTTACCTAAAAAATTCTTTAAATTTTCTACAATCATACTTCCTTCTAAATACTTACTTCCTTCTTTTCCCGATAATTTAGCTAAAAGCTCCCAATCTTCTTTGGAATCAAAAAATATTGTACAATGGAATCTTTCTTCTGGTTTATCTGTATCTTCTGTCAAGCTTTTATCATACTCAGGTAACTCATCTTCAGAAAAAGAACATAATTCTTCCTCAGATGAAAGAATTATGTCTAAATCTTCTTCTGTAAAACCAAATTCCGTTAAATCCTTATCCAAATCCTGAATATTTTTTCTGAGCATTTCAAAATTCCATTCATTAAGTTCAGAAGTTTTATTATCGATAATATTATAAGAAAGAAAATCCTTCTCGTCCATATCCCTAATAATCACAGGAACTTTCTTTAACCCTAAAAGTTTGGCTGCTTCGTATCTCGTATGACCACAGCAAATCTTCATTTCGGAATTAACCACTATCGGAACGTTGAACCCAAATTCTTTAATAGAATTGGCAACACTTTCAATTGCCTTAGGGTTCATTACCCTAGGATTTTTCTCAAAAGGCTTTATCCTTTCTAAAGGAACTATCTTGACCTGAATAGAATTTTTGTCCTTCATTTTTTCCTCCTAATCTTAACAAAGCAACTCATTAACTGTAACATTTTATTTGTAGCTAAACTCATCCTATAATCGGTATCTGCTAAAATAACTAATGCTTTTATATTCTTTTTAGAAACTACTTCTTGATGTAATTTTTGAAATAAAATATCAGGGTCATATTCATTACTATAAACTAAATCAAAAAATTCTTTAGTGGATAAAGATAATAAAGGCTTTTCTATTTTTACTTCTTTATTATACCCTGCCTCTACTAAATTCAAAGCTCTTCGTAAACTCCCATTTGCTTTTTTAGATATAGCTATTACTTGTTTTTTAGATAAAGGTTTTGATAATATTGGATTGACCTTCTTTAAGAGATATTTAGCAATTGTCTTATAAGGAATGTCTTTAAAATGAAAAGGAGAACATCTATCTCTTATAGGCTCTATAATCTTTTCAATAAAATTACAGGAAAGTATAAATCTACAAGTCTTATAATAATCCTCCATTATTCGCCTTAGAGCGGTTTGAGCGTCTCTTGTCATCATTTCTGCTTCGTCAAGAAATATTATTTTCGGTTTGTTCGTTCCTAAAGACCTAACTTTAGCTCTCTCCTGTATTAACCCTCTAATAGTATCAATACCTCTATCCGAAGAAGCGTTCATATCGATAAAGTTTGTTTTAAATGTTTTGCCTAAAATCTCTCTACCTATAATATGAGCAACTGTAGTTTTACCAACTCCAGGATTTCCGTAAAACAATAAATTAGGGATTTCTCCTTTCTTTACAAATTCCTTCAGTTTATTTACGATTTCCTTTTGTCCAACCACATCTTCCAATTTTTTAGGTCTTAATTGTTCTGTTAACATTTTAAAATCCTCAAAAGTTTAATGCGTTAAACTTTTCTTATCCTATATTTATATCTTATATACTTAGAAACAGGTTTAATCCCCAAAGCTAAAAATTCATAAAACCATTCGACAGACTTCTTATTTAAAATATGCTCATCTAAATACATAAGTAAAGGTATATTCCCTATCTGGTCTATGTTACTTATTAACCAATTAAAAAGCAACAAGGCGGGAGGTCTGACCTCGTTCAGATAATTCAAAACCTTAGTTCTGTCCCTTTCCTTTAAAATAATATTTAAACATTCAAAAATATCAAAGGACTTCCCCCATTCCCTTTTTTCGATAACTTTTATATTCGGGGAAATGGATTTTAATTTCTCCCTATTTCTAACCAAAATAAGGGTTGGGAATTTAGAATTCTCGCAAATCCATTTAATATCTAAAGAAGTTAAATTTAAATTATCAGCATCCACAAATAATCCCTTTCTAAAACCCTTGGTACTAAAAATATCCTTTCTAAAAATTTCCACCCTACTAAATCCTTTAGGCTTTTCACAATCTCCTACCATAATTACGACATCCCTATTCCTCATCTCTTTCCGCCTCGCATATAGCAAAATCATATTTGATTCCGTTATCTAACTCGCCCCTGATTAACACAGCTTGCCCGCTTAAAAACATCATTGTTACATTATCCCCTTGAAGGCTGGATAAAACCTCTTGAAATCCAAATTCAAAATAAGAATCCACTTCCTTTTCTTCCAACCCTTCTACTTCTAGATAATCTACAAATTGATTAACATCCAAACCTATTTGAACTTCTAAAATATCTGCTTTAGACCTAAACCAAAAATTCCTTTCGTCAAAAACAGTCGCATCAGCAACTAAACCTTTAAGCCAATCTACCTTAATCTCAAGCTCTGTTCCTTTAGAAAAATCCCAATTTCCTTGTGGGGTAGATAACTTTAAATCTTTAAGGCTTATTGAATCAGAAACCCTATAAGATTCTACATTATCGGGAGTCGTAAGTGCTAAGGTAGCTTTTTTCTGAGACTGGCTTAAGGTCAAAACCTCTCCCTCCGAAGAAAAAACAACCTCTCCACTAAATCTAGATAAAACTTTTTGTAATTGAGAAATATCTGAAATAGCTAAAGACCCACTACCATCAATCCCTTCACTCTCAAATTCTACTTTAAAAATAATAACACCGTGAATAGAGACGCCGAAAGCAATTGCTTTTTTAGGGGTTAAATCTATCACGACATCATTAACAAGCCCTTTACAAGAAATAAGGTTAAGATAATTATTAATCAAGCCTACTTCTTCTTTCCATTCGAACCCTCTCTTTTCAATTTCTTGAAATTTTTTCTTTTTCTTTTTCTTTTCCTTTCCCATCTAATCCCTCCTTAAAAATATCCTTAAATTGTTTAAAACCTTCCGATACATTAAATTTTCTAATTTCGTATTCTTTCATTATCTCATTCCAAATTTTGGAGTCTATCGAAGGCTCGCTTATTTTTATTTTGATTCCCTTCGGTCTCAAATACATCAATCTAATATTAGTCCTAACTAAGTCCAAATTTTCTCTAATCAAGTCAAATAAAGCTTTATCCCGCCATTTAGTTTTATTATATTCCTTATTTTCAAAAAATTTAAAATAATTCTTCTCCCCCATTATCCTCTGCAATATTGACCTTGCTCTTTTTTCACCAATTCCCCTAATCCCTTTAATATTATCGGAACTATCCCCAATCAACGCCCTCTCAAAAATCCAAGCTTTCTTATTTATATTGTTCTCCTTAAAAAAATCGTGGGTAATTATCTTATCTATATCCTTAATAATGCTTACATTTTTATCCAATAACTGAATCATATCTTTATCTGTAGCCCTAATAAAACAAAAATTATCCTTTTTTAATTTATAAACTATTTCAGCAATAACCTCATCCCCTTCCAAATCCTCAAATTCCAGGGAAGGGATTTTAACCTTTTTTAAAAATTCTTTACATACCGATATACTGTAAAAATAAGATCCCCAATCTATATCTACCCTTCCTTTCCTATGCTCTTTATATTTAGGATAAATCCTTCTTTTCTTCTCTGAAGCTTTTTTTCCATCCCAACAAATAATCGGAAAATCTATATCAAACTTCTTAAACATCAATCCCCAATCTTGCAATAACCCATAGATAATTGTAGTATCCTTCCCATCAGAAGTACAAAGCCTATGGGTTACAAAAGTCCTAAAGGCAAACCAATTTCCATCGTAAATTAAAACCTTTTTATTCTCCACTAGGAAGCTCCTTAAGATTAGTTAAGTAATTTGAATCTACATTATTTAATATAACATTCCTCCATTCTGACAAAACTTCTGGGGGAACAGGTCTAACTTCTATCTCAATATTTCTAGGGAGATAAATAAAAGTCAAAAGTGGGTCTTTTGGAGACAATATCATTATAGCACAATTTTTATCCCTAACTATATCTACTAATAGCCCGTGGTTGATAGATTTCTCGTGTTTATAGGTCAAAGAATTCCCTACCTTATAAGGAAATTCTCCTTCTAAAACTAAGGTTATAAGCTTTCCCTTTAATTCCGATAAGCTATCATAACCTTTCAAAGATGTAGAAATAGTATTTACTTCTGTAGGCAAATAATTCATTACTTACCCTCTCTTAAATCAATTACAGGAACATTGTTATTGGACAAAACAGTATCCATAAAGGTCTTCCAATTCTCATCATTCACCATTATGAAATTAAAATCCTCATCTTCTTTAACATTTAAGCTATGATTACTAAATAATAAACTCCTACCCTTAGATATCACTAAAATGCCTTTATCTGCTACTAAAATCCTTTTAGGGTTAATTATCAACGATTCCATTTTTACCCTCTATTAAACTTTTCAACTTATCTTTATCCCACTTCTCTATATTTATTTTTACCCTTTCCAAATCAAAACTATCATCAAAAATTTTAGAAAAAAGTTTAGCTTTATTATGAAAAATCTCAAACACCCTTTCTTCAATAGTATCCCTAGCATATAAATTTATAACTGTTAAAACATTCGTCTTAGAATCTAATCTCCTAGCCCTTCCTATCCTTTGTTTTAACCTAGCGGGATTATAAGGTAAATCCGCATTTATTACGACATTAGCACTAGGAAAATTTAAGCCTCTTTCCCCCGCACTTGTCATTAAAAGCAATCTTGTTTTACCTTTATTGAAAATCGAATATTGCATATCTCTTTCACCCTCTTTCATCCCACCGTAAATAAAGGCAGGTTTAAAATCCTTTAATTCCTTAATCATTTCTTTAATAAATTTTTTACTCTCTGAAAAAATAATAACTTTCTTATTTCTAAGCTCTGAAGATAGTAATATCTTAATTTCTTCTATTTTAGAAGATTTCCCCGAATAACCTTCGAATAAATTTGGAGAATTACAAGCTTTTCTCAAATGAATAAATTGCGCTAAAATATTCGTTCTCTTATCCTCCCAATCAATATCTGACCTTATTTTTTCGTAAATTTCTTTTTGAGTTTCTGTTAAATCTACTGGGTAATTAGAAATTAAAATTCGGGGCAATTCTAATTCTAAATCTTTAGTAGTCCTTTGTAGATAATATGGGGATAATCTATACCTAACTTCGTCCAGTTTCTTATAACCTACAACTTTCTTATAAATTCCTCCAGTTTTAAAATTCCTAAATTCTTCGATTTGTAAATATCTATTACAAAAAAATCTATAAGACCAGAATAAGGCTTTATCAACCAATCTCATTATTCCATATAAATCTTCCAACCCATTTTCTATTGGGGTAGCAGTTAAACAAACTTTATATTCAGATTTAGAAAAGAATTTACAAATCAATTTATGAGTTTTTGTATTTGGATTTTTAATTCTGGAAGCTTCGTCGCAAATTACAAATCTTCTTTTAAACTTCTTTAATACTTGATTTATTTTAATATAATCTCTCAAAAATAATTCATAATTCAATAATAAAACTGGCACTTTTTTACACTTTAAAACCATTGAATAAAACTTATTCCTTAATCCTTTTTCTCCCCTAATTCTAAATATTCTAATCTTTCTTAAAACTTCTTTGATTAAAGAATTCTCAAACTCTTGTTCCCATTGAAATTTAAGCGTATTTGGACAAAAAATAATCCCTATATCAATTTTATTCTCTATTACAGACCTTATTAAAGCTCCTATACTTTGCAAAGTCTTACCTAATCCTACATCATCAGCTAACAGAACAGATTTGGCGTTATAAATAAAATTCATTCCAATTAGCTGATAATGCAAAGGTTGCTTTTCTTTGACAAAAAATTCAGAAAAAGTTTTATCGGGGTTTTCTTTTAAAGATAGTCTAAACTTTCTTTCGTGTCGTAATTGATTATACTTTTCAAAAGGAAAGATTTCTATTTTATATTTAGCTTTTAAGGAAGGAATAAAATCGAAGTGGATTAAAGTTTCGTTAGGAAGGCGAATTAAATAAGGCTCATTAAGATATTCCCAAACAGTAAAGAATTTATCCTTTTTATGAACAATCTTAATACACATTTTTAAATCCCAATTCCAATCAAAAGTTTAACGCGTTAAACTTCAGAAATATAATCTCCAAGCTATCGAAACTTGCTCATCATCCTCTTTATTTTTAACCTTAAAATTTCTAGCTGCAAACAAATAACCCGAATTTAAATCGGCGGTGGCGTTTCCTCCAAACAATCCCATTTCTCTCCAAGGCCCGTTAGCTTCGTGTTCCATAAAAGTTACCTCCACTTCTATTATACGAGTCGGACCAGGAACAGTATTAAAACTTTCATCCAAATATCTTCTAACCATTATAGGCTTTCTATAAATCTCTGCTACTAATTCCGTTTGAGTTACATCTGGTTCTGGTGGATTATCTCCCCAACTAGGGTCTCCTGTTCCTACCGCTATATAAGTCAACCCGCTTAAAGTTTCGTTTTGACAAAACTGTGCTAACATTAAACCCGCACCGTTTAGAATTTTATTTGGTAATTTAAATTCCTTTTTAATAATCCCCTTTTTAGAAATTATGAAAACTTCCCCAATAACTAATGGAAATTTATCTTCATTTGAATTTTTCTTTTTAATAGTAAAATACTCAGTATTTATCTTATAATTATCCACGAATTTCATTTTAATGACTCCTTGATAATGTTAATCTTACCCTACAATACTTATCCCCAGAAATAGATAATGCCTCATTATTTATTATATAATTCCCAATCCTAATATCATCAATCCAAATACCAAACTTTGAATCCGAATTTATCTCGAAGGCTATGTATCTTAAACCTACAGAAGGATTTTTAAGGTCGTCTGTATCAGGAATGGAAGATAAATCGAACCTATATTCTCTCCAAACATTTTTCTCAATTACCCTTATAGGAAAGGCTTTTGGGTATACAGTAGAAATTCCCGAATTGACTGAATCTATATGTAAAATTAAAGGGATACCTATCTCTTCTGACTTAACATAAAAAGAAATATATTTAGCGTTTTGCAAAGAAATACCAGCACCAAATTCTCGGTAAACATAAGTTCTCAACGAACCTTTAGAAACCTCTAACTTCATTGAAGAAGTACCTTCCACTTTTTCGCTAGCATCCCTAATAATTCCTAATTTTTCTGAACTCCTATTCCAACTCATTATCCCTAAACCTTGATGATATTCCTGACTAGGAGGAATAAAATTAGAAACCCATCTAGCAATCCCTTTGCTTATCCTTAATTCATCAATAACAGCATCTAAATCGTGACTCCCTGAATCGTAAGCCCTTCCTATTCTAAGAAACTGCCTACCCGACAAATCGTTATTAACAGAATACCAACTAGCCTTTAATTCTCCATCCCTGAAGAAATAAATAGTATCAGAGCAACGAACTAAAGCAACGTGATACCAAACCCCAGTAGTCAAAGGATCATTAATATTTGTCCCTCCATTAAGCCAAACATTCCATCCATCGCCATTCTGGCGAACCGCGACCCACCATTCTGGAAAAGTATCAAAATAAGTTACGACTACCATATCCCTTGCGGAAAAGGAATTAATATAAATCCAAAAATCTATAGTAAAATCCTCTAAACCGAATTCCCAATCAGGGCTATTAGCTATTTGTAAATAATCGCCATTCCCATCAAAAAAACAAGCCTTTCCAAATTTACTCGGATTCGTAACTTGAATAACATCACCATAAACCTCTACGATGTGGTTTGAAAAAGAAGAATCTATAATATTAGCTCCTTCTGCATTAAAATGTAACAATAACTTAGTTTTATCGTCTACCCCGTAAGTCTCAATATGATACTCCTTAGACGGGGGAATAAAATCCCTAGTCCATCTTGCGATTCCTTTGCTTATCCTAAATTCGTCCATCCATCCGTTGAAAAAATAAGTATTCCTATCCCCTACACACCCGATAGCAAAATTACTATTAACATTATTAACGACAACATTAGTAACATTAAACGTATTTCGCAAAATCCCGTCTACAAACCCGTATAGATTATTTCCGTTTCTTACTACAGCAATATGATGCCAATTATAATCCCTAATAGTTCCAAAAACGCCCCCGTATCGTTTAGTAGATTCACAAACCCAAACGATTAATTGATCCGTTGCCGAAATTTCAATCCATACTGAAGTAGCGTTTCTATTACCCAAACTATTAGTCTGTCCCGCCAATAGCTCCCTTTGAGTTAACCTATTTCTCTTAATCCAAAAATCTATCGTAAAATCCTCGCCTCCAAAATCCCAATCAGGACAATCAGCGATTTTTAAACAACCCGCACCGCTAAAATAAGCAGAATCTCCGAATTTAGAAGGTGTATTTACCAAATAAACATTTCTAAAGATTTGTACTATATGACCTTTAGGGGATGAATCTTTTATTTCCGTCGGCGAGGTCTCTATATTAAAATGCAATAATAAAACAGTTTCATTATCTAATAAAGTTCCAGCAGACTCATTAAACCCATCTATTTGAGTAAGTAAGGGCTGCCAATCTCCCCAATTAGCAAAATTATTAGACAATCCATCATCGGGACCGAATTGAACTTCTGCTTGGACGTTAGTATTAGGGGGAATGTTTCCTTGCCAAGATATTTTATCTATTCTCCCGCCATTATTTCCAATGAAGAATGGCGGGGTCGTATATGTTCCATAATAAAATCTATTCCTCAAAGGAATAAAAGGAGCTAATTTTACCCCACTACTAGTCAATATTGTTTTATGAAAATTTGCCCCAGAAGCGGAAAAGTTTAACGCGTTAAACTCTTTAGAAGGCATAAACCCTCCTTACAAAATTCTTATCATTAAATTCAAAAATCCATTTAATTTCTCTTTTACTATCTTTGTAAACTTCCCTAATCGCTTCTATCTCGTTATCTTTTTCCACCCAAGCTAAAATTTTTAAGTTAGAACATACTAAAATCCTGGTTGGAGAAACTTTCCCTACTGCTATTACATGACCTGCTTCTTTAAAAGGATTTAAAGGAACTACTGCATACTTCTTTAAAAATGGAAATTTCCATTTCCAAACTTCTGCAAGGTCATCACAATCCCCAGCTTTCTTAGCAAAAGTAATTTCTACATCAGATACATAATCCAAAAATCCACTTAAAGGGTCAGATTCCCACTTCCAATTATTATCTCTAAAATATTCTTCTAGTTCTATAGGTTGTTTTATATTCTCTTTAACCCATTCCATTTCAACTAAAGCTCGGTCTAAATCAACTTTCGAAACTTCTAAGGAATCTAATTTCCTTCCTATCCATCTAGTAAAAACCATCCCTAAATTCACTGCATATTTTAATAAAAACCTAAGAATCATTCTTAATCACCCCTTTAGCTTTCAATTTCTTTATATGTAATTTTTCTTCTTCTGATTGTGCTTTATGTAATTCAGATTCTAATTCTTCCCTTACCTTTCTTATTTGTTCGTATCTTTTCATATCCCCTCTTTCTTTTGCTAATCTTTCTTCTTCTTTCCATTTATCCCTAATAGCTTCAATTGCTTTCATCGTATTCTTGCCAGCTTTCAAAGTTAATCCTACTGTTCTGCTTAATAAAGGAATGCCTATCGCAGGGCAAAAGATAATTAAGGCGATAAAACCTATAATAATCACCCAAATCCAAAACCATAAATTTCCTAATTTTACTTGCCATTTGTTATTTAAAGCTTGTAATTCTGCTTCTTTATCCCTAACAATTTTCTCCTTTTCTTGTAAATATCTTTTAACATCTTCTTTAAGTTGATGTATAATCCTTTCTTTCTCTTCTAAAGCCCTATCTGCTTCTTCGAATATTTTAGCAACGCTTTCAGGGTCGGAAGGGTCAAAATCAGCTTTAACCCCAGCTAAACTCATAAATCTATAAGACATATCGTAAAGAATTTTAGCTTCTTTACTCTGAGGTTCTGTTCCTTGATAATAAACCTTGGCAGCTGTCATATTATTCAAAGTAGCGCCAGTCGCTAAAGCCCTTTTTGAAGTAAAAGATAATTCTTTTTCTTGGGGCTTTCTCCCATAATCTTTACGATAATAAGTTTTCCTTACCTCTATAAAGGAACAACCCTGAATAAAGAAAATCAAGATAATTAAGAGGACTTTATTTCGCATAACAACTCCTTTAAATCCTCTAAAGCTTGCGAAATAGTTTTTGATAAATTTTTAATTTGTTCAAAACAATTTACGATTATTTCTTCTATTTCTTCTGGCGCTTTAGGCTTTTCTAAAACATCGTAAACGTCAAACTCTGAAAAGCTTTCTAAATCAATATCTGAGCTTCCCGTTAAAATGATAATCGGGACACCATAACCTAACTTTCTAACCCATCTAATTACTTCTGCCCCATCCATCCCCGGCAATTCCATATCAACGATAATCAAATCTAAAAGTCCATTCCATTTAGAAACTTCTTGAAGACCTTCTTCTCCTGTATCCGCCCATATTAAATTAAATCCTTTCGAATTTAAATAATCTTTAATTATTTTTCCATAAGTAGGATCGTCTTCTATCAATAAAATATTTCTTTTTTCCCCTTCCATTTTTAACTACCTCCAATGTTTAAAAATAAATTTAATCATTAAATCAAAAAAATACAATCCAATAGGGACTAATACACCAGCTATCCCTATCAATGCTCCAATAACTTTCCATCTGTATTCTAAAGACCAAAATTTAAATTCTTTCTTTTCGTCTAATGCCCTTTGCCTTTCTTCCCTCAATTCCTTTATCATTGATTCCTTCATTCTATTCTGACAATTTCTAAACTCGTCCCAAAGATTTGTTAAACTTTTTTGAATATTATCGACAGAAACTTTAAGTCCTTCTAAATATTTTTCATTATCCGCAATCTTAAATAACGCCTTGCTTATATCTTCCCTATGGTCTTGTATTCTCGTCTTCAAAAAGTTAAGCTCTGCAGAAAGAGAAGATACCTCCCTCTGCAGAGCCCTTATCTGCTCATATTCCTTTCTCGCTTCTTCCTTAAAATTTTTAATAGCTTCTGTTAAAGTCGCTAATTGTTCCTTCAAAAGAAAAAGTTCTTTCACTCTTTCTTACCCTTTAAAATTTTAGAAACATCAATAGCTGTCTGACAAACCATCCAAACTACAAAAGCTATCAAAGCGTATTTTTGATTCACTTGGGTAAGAAAAACAATAGCCCCGCAAGTAGCTAATGTTTTCTTACTACTTATAGCTTCGCCTATAACACGTTTTCCCCAATCACCTATCATTTTTCCTATCTTTAGTTTCATTCTTATCCTCCTTATCATTATCTTCTTTAGCAACTAAAACGGATTCTAATTTTTGAATAAGGTTCATATAGGCAATATTTTCCCTTATTCCTGTTACAGTAACCCTATCCAAAAAGGAAATTAATGTTCTCAATTCATTTTCCTCAAATCCTAATTTAATCATAATTCTCCTCCTTCCCAATACTAATTATTGTTAATCATTTGATAAAGTTCTTGAATAGCTTTAATTAAAATCGGAATCAATTCTTGATACCTCAACCCGTACTTTCCTGTTTCTTCATCTATTATTAAAGGGGCAAAGTCTTCAGTATCTATCCCTAACTCATCTAATACTTGTTTTACTTCTTGGGCGACCAATCCATAATGCTTTCTTATATAAGTCCTGGAAATCGCAGGCTGAACTTCTTCTTGGTATTCTTCCATAACAGGAACTTTATGTTTGCCAATAATATTCCCTTCTTCATCATAAAGGTCATATTCTTCATATACAGGTTCTTCCTCTTGGTATTCCTCAGTTATTACCTTTTTAACATATTTACCATCTACTAATTCTATAATCTCTTTTTCCCTCGTTTTTGTTACCAATTGGGTTTTCTGCTTCGTTCTAGTTTCGTAAACTGCTTCAGATGAATAATCTTTCCATTTAAAAGTTACAGGTCTTAATCTATTTATGAAATCTAGCCCTAATTGAGCGTCTGAAATTAAATCTTTATCTCTTTCATCGCAAGTTTGTATTGTTCCATTTGTTGCCCATATATCATCCCAACGATATGAAGAAGTTCCAATGTCATAAGCGTTATCCGTAGAAGGGGTGATATGCCCCGCTACTGTTAATTTAGAATGAGTACTATTTGTCCCTATTCCTACATTACCCGATGTTTTTATTACTATTTCTGGTATATTAGTTGCAGGATGATTGTTTACACCAATCCATAATTCATAGTTATTCCTTGTTTCTAGATAACTATGCGAACCCGTTCCCCCTATATAAACCAAAGGGTTAGTTTGGGAAAGGTCGCCTAAACCAGCAAACACTCCATTTCCATCACTTTTGTTGACGTCAAATAAATTGGTCGGATTACTTGTTCCTATCCCTACCTTGCCAGATTTTCTAACTACTACTGGACTATCCCCTTCTATCACAAAAGCCCCACTATATGTACCCATATCCCTTTGTATTATCAGGGGATAATTTCCATATTCTGAATGCTGATTGTATCCTCCTAATAATATCTTCCATCTTCTCGTACTTGCAACACCTAAACCTAAAGCATAAAAATCGTTATCAGTGCTATTACTATATATACTTAATTTTTCACCGGGGCTATTTGTTCCTATTCCTACGTTGCCGCCGTTTTTAACAAATAAACCATAAGGAAATTGGTCATTAAGATTTCCTAAAATCGCAATACCTTCATTAAGTGAATTTCCTGCCAAATATGCCCAATTTGCTAGAACATAGTTGCCGTAATCTTGAGTAGCCACTCCGAGTTCAAGTGTTGGGGCACTTCCTGTTTGAGAACTATATAACACAAGCCGTGGTCCTACAATATTAGAAGACTCATGAATCATAACTCTTGTTTTCAATCCATCATTTATCTGTAATTTAAACTCCGGACTATCTGTCCCTATTCCTACATTGCCACCATCCTGAATAAAAATACCATTCCCACCGTCGTCATAAAGTGCTAACCCATCCCCATCTCTTGCCCTGATTTTGTCTGCTAATATGCTTCTACCATCTCCAATATCCCAGTCTCCAGTTAACTGCCTGCTTCCATTTGCAAGTAGATACTGGGTGTGGTCATCTGAAGTTAAATGAGAATCAAATCTCGCCCTCATCGACTGAGAGGCATCGTAAGGGATATCCTCCGCCCTTAGGGCGTCTGGGTTAGTATAATCCAAAATAATCCATTTTCGTTTTGTTTTACTCATTATTATAACCTCCTTTCTGCTTTTTGCCGTGTTCGTGGTCTTGAAAGTTTAACGCGTTAAACTTTCTAACCACCCACGGATATATCCCACAGAAAGGACTTCAACTGTCGGAATTTAACTTAGCCCTTTCTTGTTCGAATTTTTCGACTATCATCCCAACTACATCCAAATTACCTAGTTGAGAAATATCTACATTACTTATCTCAGAAAAATGCTTAGCCGATAAATATAAGTATTCACAAATCCTTTTAGCTAATAAGCCTAAATTAACTAACTTTTCTGAAGAAACAGAAGGGTCTAACCTAGCAGTATTCACTAATAAAAATAAATCTTTATAAACTATTTTTAACCAATCAGGGTATTCACCCGGAGCTTCGGGTATTTCTAACTTATCAAATCCTAAATTTTCTAAAGCTAATTGAATATTCTTCATCCTTTGATACAAGGGATTTTCGTTCTTTCCTCGTTTCATACTAATCTCCTCCAAATAAATTAAAGAGGAGGCATTAAGCCTCCTCAGTTAAATCTTAGTATTGATAACAAATAATCAAAGTATCGCCAGCTGATAAATCTCCGCTAAGCCCTGTTGCTCCGCCGTTGTTATTAAAGTGCAACTGATTATTATTTAAAATATCAAAATCAGGGGTCAGCCCGGTTCCATTAACTGCTTGTTTATTTATTTGTCTAATCCCACCTACAACATCTACTCTCACGCTCCTCGCATTAACAGGGGTATGTGTTAATGTAAAATAACCGGCAGTCTCTTCTGCGGAAGTTATAGTATGCATTTCTTGGTAAATATTCTCTGTAGAGATTCCAGCCAGAGCATTATCGATTCCTGCCAAATGGGCAGTCAATTGGTCAACATTATCTACCTCCGATGGGGAAGTAGTTGGTGTATAATTAGAAGGATTCCAATCTATATCTATTTTATCACCGTCTATCTCTGCAGAACCGCCAGAGATTAAATCAGCAGGATTTACCTCGATTGAGTCAGCGTTTACAGTTATACCAGAACCAGCTCCAACTGCGAGAGGATTACCGCCACCGCCTGTTAAACCATTTCCCGCAACCGAGGTATTTAAATGATTTTCTGTTATCCCTCCGGCTTTTACTTGTAGGGCATCTGCTATAATCTCAATAGTAGAATTATCTACGTTTACAGATAGAGCGTTTCCTCCACCACCTGTTAAACCAGCCCCGGCTACTGAAGAACTTAAATGATTTCCTGTTATTCCACCTGCCTTAACTTGAACAGTTCCAGGATCTGTTCCTGAAATCTCAATAGTTGAATTATCTACATTAAGTTGAATATCATCTGCGTTTACCTTAATACCACCTGTAGAATTCTGACCAACGTTTAAAGTATTTCCAGTTTTAGTTAAACCAGCCCCAGCAGTTATTTGGCCTGCCCCAGAAAATTGCGAGAAGGATAAACTATCTGTTCCAACGATATCAGAACCACTATCGTTAGTACATACCCATCCACTATCGGCGTAAGTATTCCCTGATTCTACGAAGGTAAAAGCACCAGCAACAGAACTTCCATTAGCAAAATCATCTGGTCTCGTCCAAGAACCTGTCTGAACCACCCAAATACCGTTTTCTACACCATTTGTCTGGCCAGTTAATAACACCCTATCACCAGCAGACAAAGAAACTCCATCTATAGTAGTTGTCCCGCTAGTTGTAACATTAGAATCTGCTAAAGCTCTCACGCTATCCTTAACATCAAGTCCTTGGGCAACGCTATCAACATAACTTTTATTTGCGATTTGACTGTCAGAAGTAGGGTTAGGAACGTTTGTTATAGTAAAAGTCCCGCCTAAATCCCAGTTTCCAAACAACGGTGTAGTTCCATCTGCGTTTATATAAGTATTAAACAGCTTATCATCTGTAATACCGCCTGCTAACATTTCATTAAGAACACCACCGGTTTTGATTCGTAAAACCCCCGTCGCTATTTCAATAGAAGAATCGTCCACTTGAACAGATAAAGGAGAACCACCTCCACCTGTAAGGCCTTCTCCCGCTACAGTTATAGCAAGATGGCTCTCAGTAATACCTTCTGATTTAACTTGTAATGAATCAGAGAATATCTCAAGTGTCGAATTATCCACATTAACAGATAAAGCCGACCCTGCTCCACCAGATAAACCATCCCCCGCAACATCCGAATTAAGCTTTTCCTTTGTTATAGCTGCATCCTCAATCCATTTAGTTTTTAATTTAGACATACCGCACCTCCTTAAAATAATTATGTTTCGTAAACTACCCTTAACCAGTCTCCATCAGCCAAATCATTAAGCAAATCCCCATACAAATTAATAGTCCTCCCAGAAACAGAAAAGTCGACCCCATATTGCTGAGGGATTCCCCCAATAGGACAAAGGATAACCTCCGCAGGCGCAACTGGAGTTCCTTTAGTTAAATCAAAACACCCAGCGTCTAATTCAGCTTGGGTAATCTGATGATATTCTACTTGCCTATTCGCACCCGGTACGCCCCCGCCGGTAATAATTACCCAAGAATCTTGAACAGAATCCCAAACCTTTAAAACAGGAGGGCTAGAAGAAGTATCCAACCAAATAGCGGGTCCTTCAGTCTCTGGGTGAGACGGTGGATAAGTACCTACATGAACATGAACGAAACCATTTTCTAAATGTTCGCCGAGATATTGGTCTAATTTATCAAAATTAGCGTTAAGTGGGATATCCCAAGTATTAAGATATTCTCCACGTTTCGGCTTTTCTAAATTTAACCTCTTAGTAAAGGTAGGCATTTCTTCTACCTCCGAGCTTAATAGATTTAATTATAACTCTGTATATTCAATAGTAATATTGGTAATCGTTGGGTCTCCTGCTTGAATATTAGTTGGAATTGGCCCTAAAATATCTAATCCTGTATTCAATTCTGATGTCCAACTTCCACTAGGCCCTAAAACAAACTCTACTCCAGAAACCTCTTCTGTAATGGAATAAGTATCAGATATTTTCTCAGTCCAATAATAATCTTCCTGAATAGAATCCAAATTATAATTTTCTAAATCTCGTTTAACCCTGAATATTCTCGAAGACTCACAAATTCTATTAGATGTATTTATAGGTTTATGTGGCCATAAGAACCTGTTACCAGTATAATCAAAATTAAGCCATCCCTTGCCTCTTACCTCACCTAGATTGACTATGATAAAATTACTTCCGCCATAACCTAATATTCCCCACCCAAAAGGGCCGCCATAATAAGAACTATCCCTATGCAAATGATTTTGAATTTTAGTAATTATTAGATTCTCTTTATCTTTCCAATTTATATCATAACCTTTTAATCTTGATTTTCCAAATAAACCTACATGGTGATGTCTTGCCATATAAATAGATTCAGACATTAAAAAATCATAATACAAATCCACATCGTTTAAAGTGAATGCTCCTTCATAAGGATGTTCTGCTCCGCTAAAAAGAATCAAATTTCCATTTTCATCTCTATAAAAATTACAATCATAAATATGAAACTCTTCTGTAAAAGTTGGAACGACTCTTCCTAATGTGTGAGCAGGTTTTACTAAATTTAATAATTTTTGAGCATTTCTAAAAGCCCTTGTTAACAAGTACTGACCAGATAAATCATCTGGAATCAATACTTGAACCCTAAACATAAAAGTTTTTGCTATTTCATCTGGCGGTTCTAAATATTCTTCATAAACTTCTATATTCTCTCCTAAAAATAATCTCATCCCTTCTTTAAGATTATCATAAGTAGAACCGCCAAGCAAACAAAACTTAATAGCAAGTAATAAATCACGATAATCTTCATTAGTATTTATATCTACTTCGTGAGGTGGAAATCCTTTACCAGGTTCTCCTAAATAACTTCCTAAATTTTTCCAAATAGCTTCTAGTCTTGATATATCTGGAAATAAATCATTAACTACTTCTTGAGAATCTATAATAAATTGAGAAAATTCTCTAGCTAAAGCTTTATAATGCAATCCGTAAAGGGTAGAAGGGATATTTGTATCGTAATTACTAGCTAATAAAGATAATAAATCGTTCGTAAAGCTTTCTTCTAATTCTTTTAAAGTCTTAAACCATTCTTTATTTCTCTCATATAATCTAGGATTTTTAAGAATAGTATAATTTATCATCTCCTATCCTCAAAGTTTAACGCGTTAAACTTTATTCTAACAATGCAATATCTAGATTATTTAATTCTAACTTTTCAAGGTCTGATACTTCTAAATCATTAGGGCCTGTTTCATTAAAAACGTGATATGTTATAGTCCAATTTATATCATTTACATCCCTTCCAGGAGGAAAGAAATCTGGAATTGAAACACTCACTACGATACCACTCCCTAAATCACCTATAAAGAATCTTCCAGGAGCTTGTCCTACTTCTGATTCTGTATAAACTTGTTCTAAAGGAAAATCATTAGCATACATTCCTACAAATTCGTACCAATATCCACCATTATCAATTGTAGGATGTTTTAAAATATTCGGGTCTGAACGATAATAATCTACTGTAAGTCCTGTTATTTTAGACCAATTAGCTCTTGAATTATCTATTCTTTCCTTAACTATTATTGAATCGTCTATTCTAGCAATTTTTTCTAAAGGCACTTGAACATAATCTACCTCAGGAACAGATTCTATTACCCCTATAATATCTGATTGATGTACGCTTTCTCCGATTCTGAGATTATTTAAGAAATTTGAAATAGCAGTTCTAATACCGCCATTCAAGGCACTTATAGTAGCATTTTCTTTCTTTTTGACTTTGATTGAAATATCTACTTTGGTTATAAAAACTTCTTTGCAAACTACATCTGCAGTAATATGCCTCTTTTCTTCTATCGCAGTTTGAGCACTTTGTATAGTACTATTCACTACATATTTAGCAGTTACATTTTCAGTGCATTCATAATAAACCTTTACAGTCGCCCCATCGGCTATTGCTCCTCCTGGAATCCTCCTTATTTGTATTGGAGAATCTTCTGTTTCTGATAATAATTCGTAATCAATATTTTTATCATAAGTAACAGAACCATCTGAAGATTTTACTTTCAAATATTGTTCATCAACCCCATAATTTTGTATTGGAACAAAAACCTGATGTCTTAAAACTAAAGTCTCCCCATCTACATTATGTTTATGATAATAATCTACTTTTACCGTATCTCCATCTCCGATAGCCCCAGTTGTAATTCTTCTAATTTTAACTAAATTATCTTCTGTTTGTAATTCATAATCTTGATTTAAAACATAAATTGTAGTTCCCGTACTATCTTTAACCACTACCGTTTCAGAATCAATTCCCCTCTTATCTAAATAAACCCAATCTGTTCCTGTTAAAGTTTTTTCCTCATCTTCTACTTTTTCTCTATCTAAAGGGATTGAACCATCCCATTTAAATCTAACAAAATCGCTAGCTTTAGCAGAATTACCTAATAACAACGGGTCTTCTGTTTTTGCTAAGATAGCAACTGCTTCTAAATCTGTTCCTGAAATCAAACCATCTAAATCACTAATACTTCTTACGGGTTGAGTTTTAAATATATGGTCTATATCTGCCCTATATCTATAAGCAATTTCTATAACATCAGTATCGTCCATTCCTATACTAGAATTTTCAGGGATTGTCTCGTCAATATCTATTTGGGTTCCATTTATTATTTGCAATTTTGAAAGATTATAATAAGCAGATTTAGTATTATTTCTAATCCATAAAACTGTAAAGATAGGTTTGTCTGAAGAAACATCGCTATTTGTAGTCTCAATAACCATAGAAGAAGAATTAACAATCGTGGCTACTTCATCGGAAACTAAAGGATATTCAAAAGCAAATTTGTCGGTTTTTTCTACTAAATTATCTCCTCTTACATAAATATCTACTTTACCACCTATATGCTTATGTCTTACCTCATCATAATCTCTCTGCATATAGTAATTGCCTGATTCTATTACTTTTGCTTCCTCTACATTTTCATGAGCAGCGATTGAACGCAAATAACCACCTTTTGTTCCTATATCAACCCCAATAAAAGCTAATAAGGTTCTTTGGGCTAGTGACCAATTAGATTCTTCGTCCTGTCCATTTAAAGTTGCCTCTAGATTTATAACATTAAATCCATAAGCAGGAATCTCTGTTTCTATAACTGTTATAGTTTCAGCAGGAACATTTCCTTTAGAACCTGTTTCCATTGCTCTTATAGCTACAGGAAATTCATACCTTGCTCTCGAAGGGTTGTAATAATCTTCTACAGTTTCAGGGACTATATTTATTGTAGACAAGGTTACAAATCTTTGAGCTTCTATTCCTGCTTCAGGATCTGCTAAGGTACTTACAATAGTTCCTGCCGGTATTTCTATTTCTGATGTTAAAGTAGTAAAGTCATAATCGCTATAAAATATCACTTCTCCAATAGCATATTCCGCTGTTCCCCTAGTTATACCTACATCAGAAGCTTTTTTATCAAAAGCAGAATCTATTAAAGCTTGTACTTCTTCGTCAGTTTCAAACATAAAAGCTTCTTTAAGTTTTTGCTTATAAGGACTAGTTGCTACGTCGTCAGATACTCTATCATTATCAGCATCGTCCATTCGTAATAATGTTACAATCGATTGAGACTTGGAAATGAAATCTAAAATCGTATATATTTTTTCTAGTTCTTTAGAAGGCGGGTCTATTAAAATATCCCTATTAACTGTTCCGGGCTTTAAGTCTAAATCGGGATAATTTTCCCATATAGATTGAATGTAAGATTGTACTATTTCTAAATGAGAACGAGTTTTTATTTCTTGTATAGCATCCGTTAAAATAAAAGGGGTACCGCTAACTTCTATTGAATAAGGACTCTCATAGTATTGTCCTGTTCCTGAATCATAAGCTACGGATGTAACTACATAATAATAAGTTTTATTTGCTTCTAATCCTGTATGTTCGTAAATAAAATATTGCTTCTTCTTTATCCTTTCTATCTTTGTAGTTGTCTTCTGGTCGCCTTTAATTTCTACTGTTTCGGAAATAGGTTCAGTATATTCTATTTCAGATTGTATTTCTGTGATGGGAGTAGGGTTAATCTTAGAATAACCGTTAACACCTCCTCCCATTTGTTCGGAGTAATAAATATTTATCCCGATTATTTCTTCTTGTTCGGGTTTAAGTATCGTGAGTATTACTGAATTTTCCCTAGTGTCTATATGAATTTCTGTTGGCCTTTGAACTTCCATTCTATCTCCTCAAAGTTTAATGCGTTAAACTTTTCTAAAACCTATAAACTTGGGATACCTTTAACATATCCAATTCCCTAGTCATTACTGTAAAATCTATTTTAATTGTGTTCTGGCCGTGAATCATTACATCTAATCCTTCAAATCTTAATAATACTTCTCCATCAGATAAAGATTGATAAGTTTCTTGTTGTCTCTGTAAGTCTTTTAACTTTTCTAAAGCGTCTTGGACTTCTATCGTTATTCTTCTCCTTAATCTATCTAAATTAGATATCTTTTTGCCAATATATTCAGTTAATAAAGTTCCATACCATTGATGAAACGGATTGGAATTTAATACCGTAACAATTATCTTATCTATATCTTGTCTTAGTTTATCTCTATCTGAAATAAAAATTAAACTTTTAGCAGTAGAAGTATTCAAGTCATCTAATTCGCCCCTTCCGTGGCACATTCTACAATTAGATACAGTTGTATTATAATCAATTTCAACTACATCATCTAAATAACTTTTTCTCGGGTTCTTTAAAACTATTTTAACTTTATCGAGGGTAACCCCTAATTCGTCTTCTACTACTGAATACTGATTTTTAGGGATTTCGTACCCATTTATATAAAGCTTAATAGAACTTTTAGAAGAAACAGGTCTATCGAGCCTAATTGTTTTTCCATCAGGTTCGATAGCTTGTTTTTCTTTTTTGACTTGATGTTTACAAATCTTTCTAACTGATAAATCTAATGTAGCCATATTCAAACCCCAAAAGTTTAACGCGTTAAACTTTTACTTCTGGGTAATTATCACTAGATAAAAACCTTTGCACTTTAGAATCTACTATATCTTTCTGTTTTGTTTTTAACCATTCCTCTATATAATACTTAAAATTTTTAAGGCTTGTTATCTCATCTAAGACCTTTTTAATCCTAAATTCTAAATTTTCGCCTTTAAATTTAATGATAGATTCAAATGGATATTTTAAAGACCTTATTGAAGATGCTACTTCAAAATCGTTATCTACTTCATTTTGAGTACTATTAGGAGTCTGAGGGGATAAATTAGATTCATCTTTTGTTAAAGTAGTTTTAATTCCTAAAGTCTGTTCTGCTTGAGATAATTTATTTAATAAAGTAGTCAATGATTGAATTCTATAATCTATAAAGGATAAAATTTCATTTAAATTGGCTTCTTCGGAATCTATAAATTGTTTTAATTCATCATAATCTTTTTTATTAAATTTACCTAAAAAATCAAGCATCAATTAAACCTTTCAAAAGTTTAATGCGTTAAACCTTTTTCTATTTGTTTAATAGAAAATAAATCACCGATTAGGAAGACATTCTTAAAAGAAATAATTTTATCATTAGGAGAAATAATTATAACTTGAATATCTTTATTTCCAAACTTTTTAGTCAAATAAATAACATCATTATCCCCAATTTCAATCTTCCAATTTTTATTTTCAAATATTCTTTCCATCTAACACCTACCGCATGCCGTGTTTATGTTAATTAATATTTTTCTTCATTAATTTTTATTTATTTCTATTTTTATTGTATAATAAAAATAGAGTATTAATATAATGGGTGGTGGGTGGGGGTTAGAGGGATGGGTAAATAAATACACGACCCGCCGACCTATCACCCATTATAAATTAAATCGGGAGGAGGTTCACCAGGCACCACTTCGATATTAGGATTTCTTTGTTTAGCTGCTAAGGTAACCCCTTCTAAAGCTGGTTGCGGTTGTTCCCAGACAAAGTCGTGACCAAATATTTTTCCATCTCCGTTTAAATCTGTTTTAGTCATATATTCAAAAATTGCTTGGGTAAATAAAGACATTGGAGCTTGACCCGAAGCATTTGTTTCTTGAATATATCTTAATCTTTGAATATTTTGCTGAGAATTAGAAGGATAATTTCCTGTGTAAGTATTAAATATTTCATCTAATTTATCTAACACTAATTGTATTTGAGAAGAAATAAAATCTTGAAATTCGCCCCATTCCACATTTGATAATGGAGTTGTTGGAGTACTAGGCATAATCTAAATCTCCTTAAATAAGTTTAACGCGTTAAACTTTTCAACCGGCTAGAACATTAGAAGAACCTGTAATTATAACTGCTCCACAACCACAAATACTTCCTACAGTTGCTATAAGACTCCCTTCTGCAAAACTAATAGAAGCCATAGAACTAACGATAGGGGTTATTCCGTGCCCTTCTCTAGGGCAATTATGTAAAGAACCTATCATAGCGATAGAGGTATTATTCGCTAATGTGGTTACAGAGGTTCCTGAAATAATGCTTCCGCCGTGATTGCTAGAACTTCCGAGTAAAGCTACATTAAGCGCCATTTTAATTTATTTGAACTAAAGAACCCCGTATAGTTACTATTCCACTAGATTGAATACTAGTATTCCCACCAGTAATTAAATTTGTATTTCCAGAAACATTTAGATCTGCATTTCCTTGAATATCTACTTTGACATTTCCTTGGATAGAAGCTTCTAAACCATAACCATTATTATTAGCCTGGGTTATAGTTATCTTTGCCCCGCCATTTAATATTTCTACCCTAGCATTCCCATTTATATCCTTTCCAATAGTTAAATGAATACCACCTGCTAAATCTTGTCTTATACTTTCGTTTTTAGAATTCTCTTTACCTATAACTTCTTTTTTAGCACCTTCTAAATATCTTTCTTCAGAAATATTATTATCGTCTTTTGAAATATATTCTAATACTTTACCTTGTTTTGTTATTTCTCTTCTAGTATTCGATTTAAACTTAATTCTAAAGCAAGATGCTTTTGTAGTTTCTTCTGAAGAACTACAAGATTGTTCTTGATTAATCGCAGAAGTATCTATCCAGTTATTAAATAAGACATATTTAATAACTTTCCCATAAAGATTAGTATCTAAAGGATTATTTCCTATTACTGTTCCTCTAACATACTCAATCAAAGGGTCAATCCTATCTATATTTACATTTGAATTGAATTCAGTAACATCAATAATACCATCTCCAAATTCTGGTAATTCGTGTCTATATTCTACAAAAGGAATTCCACCTTCGCTTAATTTATTCGTAAAACCATCTTTAGTAATTACATACCATTTATGCCCATCTTTTAATATCATTGCTTTTGTAATATCTGTTAATTCATCCCTAAATACTAAACCATTTCTAATAATTCCTGCTTCTGTTTGTATTATTTGAGATAAACAAATATGAGCTATAAGCCCGTCTTCTTTTCTTATATAAATTTCATTTCCATTAGAAGTGGAGAACCATATATTTTCGTCTAAAACAATATCTGAACCTTGAGTACTGCTAGCATACCATTCACCTTCGTATAATTTTCTTGTTTTCAATCTTAATGGGTATAAGTCTACAACTTGAGAGTTTAACGCGTTAAACTTTTTAGCAGGTTCAAATCCCCATTCTAAAAATCCAATTATAATAGGTTGAGACCAATGTTCTGTTTGAGGTAATCTCCCTAATAAAACAATATCCCCTAGTTCAGGAACTCTTTTACTCCCCGAACGAGTACTTTTATCAGAAGTCCATCTAACTTCGTTATAAAAAGCACCAGAAAAAGTAAGTACAGAACATTTATTTCTTTCATAATCTACAAACGCTATTCTTCCCAATTCTAGGAAATTTGTTTTATAAGCTTTTCCAAAGAAAGGTTCTTCCCTTATACCTAGTTCTCTTTTAATCATAAACCACCTCAAATTACTTCCGTCAACGAGCAGAACCGACCCAATCCTTCAAAGTTTTAGCTAGGATAATACCCATATACCTTCCTTTATTTACAACGAAAAATAAGTGTATTATTTTTCGTTATAGGAAAGTTTAATGCGTTAAACTTTAGGCAAGATTTGTATTTAAATTTATTTTGTCCTCAGCTATCCTCAAATTTCTGCCTTCCCTATAATTCACTTTATGACAATCACAATCACAAATAGTATTTAAAGTTTCTACTTGAGGTCTCATTTCACTAGCTTTATAGGACCTCCCTACTATACTAAAAGCTTCTCTTAAATCTTTGGTTCTTATATGTCGTTTATCTCCTGTTTCAGTTTTGGAAAGTTTATTACCTTTTGTAGGAGTCATATTACTAGCTTTTAAAGAAGCTTTTTGAATTTTATTTGTTATTGTCAAAGAAGACTTTCTTAATATTTTGCCTTCTTCATCTATGTAATTTAAATTTCCATAAGGAAAACTGCCTACAATTTCATACCCTTCTTCATCTGAAACAGGTTTAAGCGTTTTAAGATTTTCAAGATAATTTCCAGTCATTAAGTCCCAAACTTTAATATTGGATTGCTTCTCCACCCATTCTCCTATTTTTATTGATTTAGCAGTGTTTTCTGTTGCTTTAGATTTTTCTTCTTCTATCTGTTTTTTATTCCTATAAAATTCTACATCGATGATATTTGGACTATTCTCTAATAATTTGTTCCTAAAATCTTGTGTCTTTTTAGGTTTAATTTTTGCTTCTTTTGTTTTAGTAGTGATAAAATACCCTTGTGATTCAGAGGCATTTAAATTTCTTTCTGATTGAGCGTCGGGTAAAATTTTAGATTCTAATTCTTTTGTAGTTTCTAATTCTGTAGGATATTTCTCCCATTCTAAATAAACGTTCTTATAAACACCATTAATCCTAACAGGAACATTAGTTAAAGGTTTATATTTGCTCCTAGCTCCTATATAAGAAATTGTGGTCGTATAAGTACCACCAAAAGTAAAATTATGGCTGATACCTGTTATATAATAAAAGGTATCTAAACTCTTAACATAAATAGGAAATCCCAATCTTAATTCAGGCCTTCCTATTATCGTAATTGAACCTTCTCTTCTTAATGTATTTAATCTGTCTAATTCCATTATAGCATAACCGAAAGCAAGGTCTTTATTTCTGATATAAGGAATATCGTAATCTATCATCTGTCTTAATCCATATCTTTTAGTTAAGTTATAATCTATATATAAAGCTTCGGGTTGTTCGCTTCCACCCGCTAACAATTCGTGGATTGAACCTCTGACATTTACAGAAGTAATTACTTGAGACTCATTCCACCCTAACGATTTGCTTACAATATCAATATCGTCGATGTTATAAATCTTACAAGGTCTTGTATCTAAATTATAAAACGGAGGCTTAAAAACTAAATCCCCAGTACTATCCATATAAAATTCCCAATGTAAATATTCTTTTAATTGATTAGCTATTTCTAAATAAGTTTTAAATTCTGATTGTAAAGAAATACCGCCTTGTAAAGCTTCTTGAATTAAGGGTCTGAAATCATCTGTAATGCCAAAATCTCCAAAACTAATTAAACCCTGCTTTTGAAATTCTGATAAATTTATTTGCTTTCCCGCTTGAATATTTATAGCTCCGCCTTGATAATCTAAAATCAATAACATATTGGCAGTTTTTGTTAACCTTTTTCTCCAATAAGATTGCCATTCGTGAAATAATCTTTTTGTTTCTATAGGTTCATTTATTCCAATTCCGTAAACAGTATTTACTAGATTAGCAGGGACTATCCAATCAATAAATTGGTAAGACATTAAAGTAACTAAAAATTGAAATATATCTTGCTTTAACGCTATATTCATTCTGTTTAGAATATCTTGTTTATTAGTAGTATAAAATAAAGTATCTACCCCGGGGTGTAAATTAAGTCTGGTTAATTCCCATAACCTTAAAATATCAGCACAATCTATTGAAATGGTCAAAACGCCCGCACTTTCATCTACCCCTATTCCTGTAATAATACCTTTGAAGACTGTATAATATTTATCGTATTGAGGTAAATTATCCCCTTCTGTAAAATTGCTTTTAACTAAAATCTCAATTTCATCCATCTCTTTAAAAATAGTCTCATCGCCTATAAAATATCTATGTCTTTGATTTTTATCTACTACAAAGGTCAAACTAGCGGTACCGGGAACTGAATTGATATTTAAATTTGTAGTAAAACTCATTAAGTTTACATCAGCGGTGGTGGTGCAAGGGCAATTTGGGCAATATCTTACTTCAAAACTTTGATTTATTCTTATTCTTGCGTCTGGAGCAATGCGTTTGACCCTCTTATATTTAGGGAAAGGTGGGGTTGAAGAATATACTTTTTGTTCTTCTATTTCTTTGACAATACTTTTAGTTTTTACTTTACCATTAGATTCAGGTTTAGGTAAAACTGTTCCTATATTTCTAACATCGTATCTCTTTATTTGTTTTGTTGTTAACATAGCTTCTCCTCGAAAAGTTTAACGCGTTAAACTTTTCATAAAATTTTCTCTTTGCGTTCTATGTTAAAAGAAAATGAAATACTTACAGTAAAAGGAGATTCTGAATTAAAGGAATACCTAAAATCATTAAAGTTTCCAAACACTTTAAATTCAGCATATTCGATTTCAATAGGAACTATAAATAATATTGGGGAAGTTTTGTTAAATAAGATTTTACTAGCTATTGGATTTTTGTTTGAAGGATAATTGAATTTTCCATTAAATCTATAGAAATCTAAAAAATCTATAAATAAATTCCAAGCAGGAGATTTCTTTAATTTCTCCATTGTCCAAACTAAACCGTATTCAGGGTGTAGAAATCCTCCTACTACTCCATTAAAATTCCATACAGGTCTTCCTACTCCCCAAACAGAATCTTTAATACCAGTAGAAGTTCTATTTTCAGTAAATAAAAAATCTATATTTTCTGTTCTCTCGATTGGGTTTACGTATAATGTAACTTCGTTTAAAGGTAAATTAGGGTCTGTTTCTGGTAAAGTATTTCTAAAAGTCATTGGGCTAAAATAATAATTTACTTTTTCAGAAGGTTGTTTTAGGTCTTTTTTAGTTTCTAAAACAATACCTTTTCTAGTTTCTTTTCTTTCAACTTTTGATTTAGAAATTGTAGTACCAAATCTCCTAACATCGTATCTATGAGTTTGTCTTTTTGTTAACATTATCTAAACACACCTCTAACATTAAGAATATTATCTTTGTTTACTTTAAAATCAAAAGAATAATCCCAGATAAAAGGACTTTCAGCAGTTTCTGTTATACTAAATGAAATAAATATTCCTCTGTATAAGAAATCTCCAAATTGAATTTCAGTAATTCCTTCTGCTATCAATTCCCCATATTCATCATAAATAAAACCTTGATTAGCAAATATATGTTCTAATTTTAAAATCATTTGATAGTATTTAGACCTTATCCTTTCATCTGTTCTTTGAATTAGTTCTACATTGTTTTTAGTTCTTATATGCTTATTTGCTTCTTCTGTCCCTGTAATTATACCCACAGGGCTTCTTCCAGAAGCAGAAATAGTGTCTGCTTGTTCTCCCCAATATTCCTCAACCCAACCACCATCTGTTTGAGTTGTGTTTATTAAAGGAGTACAAGAAATTTCTAATGAAGAAGGATTAATCTCTAGTTCAATTTCTACATCACCAGTATCATCAAATAAATTTCTTAAATTCAATTTTTCTAAAGATTGTTTATCAAACCCTTGAGGTAATCTATACCTAATATAAAAAGGAACTTTAGAATCTGTTACTAAAGAATCTTCATATTGTTCTCTTGCTTTTAGGGCTCTTATGCCCTGGCCTACCATAAAAGCGGCAGTTGAAATTGAAGCTATGTTTTTAAAATTCATAATTATCTACCTTTAAAAGTGGAAGCAGTTTGAATATTATAAACTTCTTTTCTAACAGCTTGAGTTTCAAAACCTCTTTGAATAGCTCTTGTTAATGAAGTTTCCAATTTTATTCTTTGTTCGGGTTCTAATCTGCCTTGAATATTTATTGTAATATACGCTTCTTTCCTTCCTAATTCCTCGGTCTGTTTTATTTCTTTATTAGATAATTTTATGAGAGCTTCTAGATAATCTGCCCTCGTCCCACCTTCACGCCTAATAGTTTCTGCAAGGGATTCTAAATCTTTAGGTTTAATTCCTTGCTTTTTTAATAACTTAATATAATCAGAAATCCATCTGCTTATTTCTTTTTGATATCTATAAAGTTTTTTAGATGTTGTTTCTCCCTGTTCGGCATAAACACGAATGCTTTCACCAAGGCCTCCTAAATCTTTAACTTGCTTTTTCAAAAAATAAAGTTGAGATTCTTGAAGTTTTTTAACTCTTTCTGAAGATTCCCTCGCCTTTTTAGTTTCCTCTATAAATTCTATGATTCCTAATCCCCTCGGGGAAATCACTTTCCCAAACCATTTCCAAGACATTAGGTTTGTCATCTTTTCTAGCCAACTTTCTATTTCTAGGAGATGATTTCCTAATTGTAGAGATTTCCTTTCAATCCATTTTTGTACCCTCTCGAATAACGATTCTTGTCTTGTACGAGTTTTAAACATTTCGTCTAAATTTTTCCTTAATTGTTCTAAATTCTGAGCTGCCGTTTCTCCTATCTGCTTTCTAACACGTTCAAGATATTCTTTCTGTTTTTCCCCAGTCGCGGTTAAAAATTCCAATGGGGTCGCTATACCGTGTAACCTATCTTCTAATCTTTTATAAATAATTTGAAATTGGGTTAATTGTTTATCACTAAAATTTAATAATGATTTAAGTAATTCTCTTTGTACCCCTGATATTTTAGTTATATCCCTAATCCCAAGTAAATTATCCTGTATCGCTCCTAAAACGGTAAATAATTTTTGTTCTCCTGGAAGTTCTGATATAATTGCTTTTAAATCAAACGGGGTTAATCTTTCTAACGATTTTCTTATTCTTTCTACATCTGCAGTCTGGAAAATTTCTCTCCACAATTTTCCTAATTGAGTTGACTTCCTTATCTGGTCGGAAATAAAATCAGCTAATATTTTTCTAGTACTTTCTGATTGTAATGCGATGTAAATTAAATTATCGCTTAAATTCTCTCCTGCGCTTCTTAAATCTTCGAAAGCTCTTTCTGTCATCTTAGAAGACCAACCAGCTCCTTCTCCTAACAATGCAATTAAATTAGCGGTCTCTTTCATTTGTCCGCCTAAGAAAGCTAATGATTGGGCACTATTCATAATTAAAGAAGAAAATCTACTTGCCCCCATCCCTGACATAATCATTTCGTCATATAAATCTGCAAAAGTATCCACTAAAGTTTTGCTTTGTATTCCTAATTCTTCCACACCTTCAGCTAGAAAGGAAGCAGCCGACTGAATATCCCTTCCTAAAAGAATAGCCATTTCTCCGCTTTCTTTAATTGCTCCTGTAAAGTCTTTACTTACATCTACCCCTATTTCTGCCATATTCTTGAGGGTTGAGGTAACTTCGTCTAAAGTTAAGTTATATTCATCGCCTAATCTAACTAAGGTATCTATTGTTTTAGATAAATCTTGAGATGCCCCGCCTGTAACATCAAAAGCTAAGTTCAATTTTCCTATTATTCCAGATATATCCATTAAAGTTCCCCTCAATTGTCTTGCTTTGCCTTCTGCATCTACCAATAAAGCTACAGCGCCGGTAAAGGAAGCTAAAGCGGCGACTGGAATTGCAAATCTACCTAATAAATCAGTAATCTCACTTAATATTTTACCCAAAACTTTAGATTCGCCTTTTTCTTTCTTAAGTCCTTCCACAACTTCTTTAGAACGTGCTTTTGCTATTTGCTTTGCTTCTTCTTCTGATTTACCTTGTTTTAAAGCTACTTTAAGAGCTTCTTCATAAGCTTCCTTTCCTTTCTTTCGTATTTCAACTAAAGAAATTTGTCTTTTCTTTAAGTCTTCGTGAATTCGTTCTATTTCTTTAGCTATTTCTTTTTCTCTTTCAGATAAGTTAATAGATTCTTCTGTTTCTTTACTTATCTTCTTTTCAATTTTTCTTCGATTTTCCAATTGTTTATTTAAATTCTCTACTTTAGATTGCAGTTCTCTGATTGTTACATCTCTTTGTTGGAGTAATTCATTAACATCAGCGGTATTATTTAAAATCCTATTTAAAACGGTTAAATTTTCTTCTGGTATTTGTTTTTGTCTGATAATAGTCCTTGTAATTCTATCCACTACTTTAGAGACTCTATCAAGGGTCTCTAGACGCTCCTTATCTATCTTAGGTAACCTAGAAGCTAAATCAAAAGACGCACGGAGAGCTTTATCCATATTTTTATGGAATTTATCATACGCAGTCTCAGCAGGCGAGACATCAGCTTCTAATTTTATTGTCTGTTTTAGTTCTTCATCAGGCATAGTCTACCTCACAAAAGTTTAACGCGTTAAACTTTTCTTCTTAACATCATTTATATGAATAACCCTACTTTCTCCAAATACTCCAGGTTCAAGATTAGATTCTTTCTTTCTTTGTTCCATCCTCTTTTTGTATTTTTCATATTCTTCTTTAATCCACATACGTTCAGCTTCAGCTATTATTTTATCGTGTATGTCCATCTCACCTTTAATAGACTTCTCCACTTCGTCTATTAAATCTTGAGTTGTTTTAATTGGTTTCTTTAACAAATATTCATCTTCAATTTCAAATCCAATATCTTGTTCTAATATTTCTTGTTGTTTATCTATTTGATTTAATTTCTTAACAGCTTCAGGATTTATAAAAGCACCTAAAAATTTTACCCATTCATAGATTTCTTCTTGTTGTTCTCTTTTAAGCCTGGCTTCCATTAAGACTAACCATTGTGATTGATATAAATTTAAACCTAAATTCTCTGTTCCGGGAATACCTGTAAGAGTAGGATGATTTAAAGGTAAATTGGTAGCTTTGTATTCCAAATATTTTATTTTAGAAGAATCTGTTTGAGAATATTCTGATAAATCTTCGATTGCAGAAGACTCAAGGTAGGACATAAAGGAGAGGTCTGTAAGGCGAGTTATTAAGTCTTTATTTAATTTTGAAAATACTTGCACTAACGTTTCTATATTTTCTTCCCTATTTCCTTTTAAAACATTTATGCTACCAAATAAGAAAACACTATAAGCTAAAGTATAAAGTAATTTCTCTAATTCAGTAGATGTTAATATTTGAATTAAAGAATGCTCGTGTTGATTTAGAGATTTAAAAACTATTCTTAAATTTCCTAGCTTTTTAACATCTACTAAAAATCCCCTAAATAATAAAGCTTCAATCCATTTTTGATTCTTCATTTTCTAAAATACCGTCTCCATGTTGCCCGAGTTTGTAAATAGCGGGATTTACAGGTTTGACTTCTTTATTTTCATATTTTTGTTTTAGTTCTTTCATTCCCTGCTTTATTCGGGCTTGTTTTTCTTGTAATTCCTCTCCTTTAATGTCCTCTTGAGTTTCTGCTTTAGTGTCTTCTGGTACTCTCAATGTATTTACTTCGTTTAAATCAGTTTGTTCTTCTGATATTTTAAAATTATTTAATCTATCATTAGTATTTTTAGACCAAGTATTAAAAAGATAATTAACTACTTCAGTTGGAAGTTTACTAAAGAAATCTCTTGAATGAGATAAAGCACTATCTCCTAATTCTGAAATAGAAAAATCTGCTATTTTAGATAATGCTCTTGAAAGTATTTCTATTTTAAGTTGATAAAAATAAGCTAACTCATCTTCTACTTCTTTACGCTTTTGAGAAGCAGCAATATGAGCTTCTTGCTCTTCTTGTATAGATAAAGGTCTAAAATATAAAGTAATTTCATCATTAAGTTTTATAGGAAATTCCCCCATTATTTGATTTAAAAAATTTTCTAATTTCTTCAAATTCAAATTTATATCAGACATAATTTATCTCCTAATATATAAATTAAATTCCAAGTATTGCTTCTAACCCTCTAAATGCTCTGGATATCATATCATTACCAGACCTGAATATTTCTGTTATTCTTGTATGTCCATCTGAAACATCTGTTACCATAATATCACAACTTTCTGCTACGATAGCAGTATCAGCGGCATAAGTTACAGAATAACTTGTAATCCAACAAGCCTCGTACCAAGTAACTATTGCTTGTCCACCTATTGCCCTGCTTATAGCAGTTAATATAGTAGCGGGCTGTAATCCGCCTCCACCACCTCCAGGATATTCTCTTAGAATTATCTCTGGTATTACTATTTCTTGTTTAATATCAAAAGGCCATCTATGGTGTTTTATAGCTCTCACTGCACCATCAATACCTGCCCTATATCCAAATGCTTGAAAAATGTTCTGGAAGTAAAAAGCAGTTTTTTCTACTGATAAAGAAATTGGGTCAGATACACTAGGAACTAACTCTGCTATCTGGTCTCCATAACCAATACCCCTAACAGGGTCAGCTCCTCTTGCATCAGAAACCGCAAAACTACTAATCCCACCTAACTGCAACATTTCTGCATTAGGGGTCCCTTCTTCAGAAGAAGAAGGATAAGCAAATATACGATTTTTAGAAGATATTACAGTCCTTGTGTTAGGACTAACACCATGTCTGTGTATATAACTAGTTGCTAAAGCCATAATTTCACCTCCTCAATAAATTAAGGATTTAACAGTTATCATAATTCTTTTAAAAGAAAATCTAATTTCTGTGTGATTTTATTTAAGAGTTCCCTATACTCTTGATTAGCCGCATTTATAGAATAAAATAAAGAATAAATTTCCTTTACTTAATCCTTATCTGGGGATTACTTTTCTCAAATCGTTAATCACATCCTGTAATCTTTTATGATTCTTTCTAATTGACATTGGACATCTTCGATATCTTCAATAAACGTCTGAATATATTTCCTACCTAATTCCTCAATTGTTGGAGAAATTCTGACCAGCTTCATTATAACCTCTTCAAAGTTTAACACGTTAAAGTTCAAACTTGACTTCGTTACTAAAACAAACTAAAAAGAAAAGGTACCGAATTCTGTTGCTTTATAAAATTCGTTGAGCTTTCTTAAAAGTCTTTCTGTATCCTTTTCAATCTTATTTACAGCCTTTATAACCTCTTGGGGCAAAGGACCAAACTTCCTTTCATAATTTTGAAGCTCGTTTTTCCAATTTATAAAAGAAATTTGTAATGAATTTCTCATTTCGGCTGTTCGTTTGTTTATTCTGTCAATAAATTCGTATTTATACTTATCCTCTGTTATTTTAACTAGCTTCATTTGGAACTCCCCTGATTAAAGAAGTTTAATAGGTTAAACTTTAAAAGAAGGCAGAGAATAAACTCTGCCTTCTTAGACTTCAAATTATAATCTAGCTCTTAAAGTATAAGTTACTACAATCCAGTTCAATGCAAATACTGGCCTATATTCTGCAGATACCCTTGCTATGTCTGGAGCATTCGGGTCGGTTTCTACTTTTACATTACGATAATCTGTAATGTATTCAGCTTGAATAAGTCTATCAAACATAGCAGAAACTGTAGCAGATATTTCTTCATTAACTTTAGGTAAGTATTTAATACCAATAAATCTATCAAGGTTAATTCTTGTAAGTTCTTGTACTAAATCTGCTATTTCTACGATGTTTTGTTCTACTAATAATGGGTCATCTGCTCTTGTTGTTCTTGCGTGTCTTACTCTCATAACCGGGTCTAAGTCTTCTATAACAGTTACCCCAACTGCAGCTACTTCGTCCATCTCAACTTCTGATAATGTTCTAGTAAATCTCTTAAATCCTACGATTTGTCTTCTTGTATTCGGGTCTGCTACAGTGTAAGCAGGATTTGTATCTACCCCAGCATAAGCGCAGGCTAGAAAACTACCATCTACAATATGCTCTACTTCATTTCCATACTCATCAACTATTCCTAAAATAGCCCCGTCAGGATAAAGAGCAGTCATTCTTTCTGAACGGAATGTTCCTTCCACCTTTTCTCTAACTGTTTTATAATCTGTTCCTACAGGAAACCCAAAGAAGCATATCCTTTCTTGTCTATATCTCATTGAAGATTGTCTTTCGCAATGTTTCTTAAACAAAGCTATAACATCGTCATCGGTTGTTAAAGGAACGAGTACTTTGGGTCTGTAATTACCTTCTACAGGTTTTTCTAACTCTAATAATGCTTCTTCCCAAGATTGGTAAGCTGGCTCATTAGAACCTTCTGCTCTAGGAACTTGTTTAAGAATTATTCCCGGAGCACCGTTATTTATAGCTAACCAAGCACCTAAAGAAAGTTTATTATCTACAGAAACTTCACCATAAATTGCAAATATTTCGTCTAAATCTTCTCTGAAGAATACTTTTGCTTTAAAATCATCTTCGCTCTTATCATACTTGTAATCTACATAATAAAAATCACCTACATTAGGTTCTTTACCAGATTTCTCATACAGGCTTAAAGTAGTAACGTCACCTACACCTGTATTAGTCAAATCACTAACTACAAGATTAAGGGAAGGAATACATCTGTTAATAGATGCTCCTGCTTTGAAAGTAGGATTTTGAGTTACTACAAATTGTAAGGTATCTCCTGCTTGATAATCTACATTAACGCCAAAGTCGATTGTAAATCTTACTCCTGTCTTGTTATCAAAATAAGTTCTTCCTAATTCTCCACTTCCGCTAGAACCATCTGCGCCTTTATCAGAAGATACGGTAAATTCGTGGTCGTTAGTAAAAGTTAAGGTGATAGTCTCGGATACAGAATATCCAGGCATTGTTCTTGGTTGTGTTAGGAATCTTATCCCTTCAGTAGCAAAATCAGGGTCTGTTACATTATGGGTTCCTTCTTCTATACTGGATACAAAATCTGCTTGAAGTGGAGTTATTTTATATTCACCAACCCCAGGGCCGCCTTCTGTTACCACTTCTATATCATAATCACCGTCACCAAATCTAGAAGTCCAGTAATTAACATAAACATTACCTGCTACAGGAGCATTCTTTAATACTATTTTCTTTTCATCGCCTTTAATATAAGCAAGGTCTACTTGACCCGCACTGATTGCTCCTGATACTGTTGTTCCTACGTAAACTTGAACGAGAGCAGGGTCATTTGTAGGTTTACCCGTCCCATTTCCTTCTGTTATTACATTAGAAACTGTAAACTCTTTATTAACACCATCAACCGCACCACTAGCAACCTCCATATAAATTTTCTCACCTACAGGAGTAGCAGTTATTTGGGTTTCGTCTAGATATTCTTTTCCATCTGTATGAGATTTGATTGTAAGTTTTGTTGTATTTCCCCAATGTAAAGTAGAAACACCATCTTCGTTTACGAGTAATACAAAATCTTCTTTGGCACTGTAATCTGCTCTTCCAGGAGAATCTCCAACCTTAAGAATTTCACTCACATTCTTGTCAGGTAAATAATCAAATGTCTCCCTCCAAGTGTTGTAGTAATAAGTAATTGTTACTGTATCGCTTGCACCAGGAGCATCTTTTAACACTACTTTACCATCTTCACCTACAACTTCTTCAACTGTTACGGGACTTCCATTAACCTTAACCGTTACTTTATTTGGATTATTAGTTATGATTCCATTGTCGGTACCATCTACAATAGGTCTATGAGCCACATAGAATATTTTATTACTTCCATCAGCTTGATTGCTTATATCTTCATCTGTAACTAAAGTATCTTTTCTGTTAAAGTAATAATCTACTAAAACTATATCTGTTGCTTTAGGAGCTTCTACTAAAGTTATCTCTCCAGTTTCACCATTTACAGATAAAACAGAAACTTGTTCGCCGTTAACAGTAACTTTAACATCATTTGGGTCATAAGTAGTCTCGCCTATTCCTTCTCCAGTAACGATAGGAGTATGAGTTACAAAGAAGTTTCTATTTGTACCTGTTAGTTGAGAACTTACATTCTCACCAACTCTTAATATATCAACTCTTCCTGAACTACCTCTTACAATTTCTACATTCTTAGCTTCATTATACTCCCTACTCGGGCCTACAAGGCAAGGTAACCTAACACCCGCTAATAGGGAAGGTAAAGTTCTTTCTGTTTTAGTTCTTGTAAATACATTTGGACCTACGTAACTTGTAAAAGGACCGTTTCCCATAATATCCACCTCCTATTAACCAGGGTTCATAAATGAGTTATCTTTTACAGAACTAACATAAACTTTTTTGGGTCGTTTTAAAACCCCTTCTTTGATTAACTTTTCTCTTTGTTCTTTCCTTTCGTAATATAATTTCCATTTTCTTTCTGCATCTTGTCCTACAATCCTATCAATGTTTTGATATTGATTTTGTGTTCCTATCCCAAATAGGGAAGCTACGACTCTATAACATCTGCTTCCACAATTGGGACAAGAGGTGGATTTAGTGTTCCTATCATTTACTAGTTTTTCAAAAATTTTTGTTGGGCAATTTTCATTCTTACATTCAAATTCTAATAAAGGCATAATCTAAATCTCCTGATAAGTTTAATGCGTTAAACTTCATATTATCCTTTCACCACTATAAGAAAATCCAAATATAAAAGGCTCAAAAGAAGTCGTAACTTCTAAAGTACTTGCTCTTGTCGGGGTGTAATTTGGTAAATCATCTTCCTTAATATCAGGACCATCAAGTCTTGTATATGGCCATATTACCGATAATACTCTAGGTAAAGGAAAGGCTATTTCCCAATCGCAAATACAACTTAATGAAACTGTATTTCTATATTCTAATTCTCCCGCAGTATCGTCTCTAACTTCAGCTGATTCTCCACCTATTGAAATATCATCTATAAAAACTCCATACTCCCTATATAAATCATCTCTTTTTAATCCCCATAAATACATCGTTGCTAAATCTGTTATTTCTTCTAAAGAAGATAAGTCTTGAGCAACTATTTCGCAATCAATATCAATATTAGATTTCCCACCTAGCAAATAATGACTTATTGACCTTTGTTCCTGAACTATAACTACTTGCTTATCCCCTATATGAATTCTATCTCCAAAGGCTAATATAATTCCCGGTATTGCTTCGTTGTTATAGTGAAGAGGTTCATAATTGAAAATCTTAGGGCTATTAGGGTCCAAATATTCATAAGTAACCCTTATCGTCCAACCTTCGGGAATACCACCCGGTTCTGTCCATCTAATAATCCCTTCTTCATAATCTACTTCAAATTTATCTTCCTCGAATACTGTAAACGGGTCTTCGGCTTCCATAGATAAAGTACCAGGCACTACATTTTTATGTTGTAATTGAAATATATATTCCCCGCCTTGAGCATTTTCTATAATTACTTCATTAAAAACTTTATATTGTATATTTAATTCAAATTCTTTATCAGAGATTATCTCTATAAAATATTTACCAGCAGGAGCTATTTCTCCCCCTTCGTCTAAATATTGTTTATCTTCTTTTATCCATTCTATCGAGGTACAGGGTTTGCCTAAAATTCTAGCTAAAATTGCATAACTATATAAATGTCCTACTTGTTGGTCGGCTGATAACTTTGTAAAACTTGTTCCTGTAGAGTTTACTACTATTGCATAAGAAGGACGTTCTTTAAATACATAAGAAGTTTGAACATCTATTTCTTTGTATTTAGGATGAGTATCAAAACATTCCCTTAAAGTGTCTTTGATTATATTTTTTAATTGTCTTGTAAGAATATAATACATAGCTAGAACTTCTTAATCTTATTTAAAAAATCAGTATAATTCATCAAACGCATAACAGAACGTTTTAAATCAAACATAGCTTGGGAAGTTTTATCTATATCTCCTCTTTCAATCCAGGAGTTTAAATACTCTAAATCCATTAAAACTGTTTTAACTAAATCTTCAAACTCTTCTTTAATCTCAATAAAATCATAACCAAGTCTTCTCTTAAGGAAATCTAATACTTCTGCTTCAGATGGCCTTATTGAAACTTTCTTCATAAATAAACTCCTTTCTAAAATGGCATCTTTGGAGGAGTTGTCTTTTTATATTTAGCAATAAACTTTTTTAGCGTTCTATTGGTAATTGACTTAAATTTCTTCTTTAAATCTTCAATTCCTTTTCTAAAAAAGTGTTTAGCTTTTAATCCAGGATGTACCCAAGCGTCCTTTAAAGTCTTTGGAGCCCATCTAAATATAATTTCATTATTTCTTCTGATAGGGATTACTTTACTTATCCCTACCAGCCATCTCATCTTTTGCCGTTTAACACCATATTCATGGTAAATTACATAAGGTTTAGTAAAGTAAAAACTAACTACCCTCTTCTTTTTAAGAACGTGTAAATCCCTAGCTATTGATTTAGCAGCCCTAGGAGATTTCCAAGCAGAATTTAAAATTCTTTTCCTTATCGCTTGTCTTCCTGTTTTAGCTATTTTATTTAAAAGTATAGGAAAATATTCTTCTCTCCTAATCCACTTAGGTAGATTTACTTTCTTTGGGGATATAGAGATTTTTAACATTATTTGTATACCTTAGCTAGTCTCTTCTTTAATAAGAGCGAATTTAGATTTATCCAATCATCACCTTGTTTATAATAGACTATTGCTAAACATCTTCCAAAAGCATCTACTTTATTTGATTTAATTATTACTTCTTTTTTATCTATTTCCTGTTTAGTAAATTCCTTGGCTCTATAAGCTTCCTTCTTTTCTTCTGCGTCTTTAGAATGTAACTCAGGGGTATTAACACCTAATAATCTAACTCTTACTTTAGATTTCTTTATTTTAAAACCTAAATCTAATTCACATTCAAAAGTATCACCATCAATTACTCTTGTAACAAATGCTTTATAATGGTATAAAAAATCTTCCATTAGTAAATAATATCCTCAAAAACTTTAGTCCTTCCTCTTATCTCTTTCTTATCATCTATATTAGGCTTTTCAGTTATATAATGTAAAGCTTCTAATCCTGTAACTGGTATTTCATATCTAATATCAGTCTCATCTAATAAACTAATATCAAAATGTTGTTGCAAAATCATTCCCCTACAAGATTTTTTATTTACAGGTCCGATTGTAAATCTTCTATTGTCTTTATCTATAATTAAATCTCTTTGATTTATTTCTGGAGTCGGCCCTGTCCAAGTAGATATTACCCAATTTAAAGATAAACCTAAATCAGTTAATTCTAAATTCTTTTCTGTATCAGGTGGAGCTATTAAAATATCAATCGGCCCTAAATACCCGCTTTTAAATCCAGTACCATAACAAATTTTACAATCTAATCTTGCTTGATTTCTTCCTCTTTCTTCCCAACATTCGCAACGTTCACCAAACCAAGGCCTAAAATATAATTTTACTCTATGCCCTGCTTGTTGTAAAATCCATCTGTTTCTTCTAATAGCTTCTTTCCATATATAATCTAATCTCTCAATCTCCCTTACAGAGTGAGGTTCAGTTTCTTCTAACCTGGATTCATAACCGTCAGTCGTAACAGTTGTAACTTTATAATAAAGTCTTTTATCTAGATTAGTTCTTACAATATGAGAAATGTAATTATAACTAACTTCTACTACAGAATCTTTACCTTGAGATTGGCCTATAAAATTACTTGGACTTATATAAATATTTTCGCCTATCTGAATAACCGTTTTTTTAGTTGGTAAAATAGGATTTATCCATTTGTTAGTTTGTACATCAAACCATTTATATCTATCTAAATAAATCTTTCCTTCCGGTCCATCTAATTTAATAGGAGTTACTTCATAACCATCTATTATAACTTTTACAGTAGTTACATCTGTATTAAAATCGTGTTCGTCAATTGTTCCAGGTCTAACGATTGGATAATTGCTTACTTGAATTATATAATCGCAAGTCGGAGTTGTTCCATAAGTTATTTTACCTGTAGGTATTCGTTCTGTAATCCTAATATTTTTTAAAGAATCTCTATAAGATAAAGCAGTTATTGGAGTATCGTTTAATCTAACATAAGGCCCTTCTGGGTTATCGTTAGACCTGTATATATTACATCCAGCTATATCGAAAGCATAATTTTCGGGTATTAAGGCTGGATTATCCCATCTTATATCCAAAGCATCTCTAAAATAAGTAGATAATACAAAAACATTACGAGGAGATTTTAATTCTGATATTTGTTTAGTCATATCTTCAAAAAGTTTAACGCGTTAAACTTCGTCAGGTAAAACTATCCTATAGTTAAAGCTAGTATTTGCAGTTCCATTATTTTTGATTATTACATCTGTTTCTGTCTTTTCTATCCAAACATCGCCTAAATTACCGCCAGTATCTTGAGTTGGGATTACTATAACAAAGTAATTTAAATGTCCGATATTATGGTTTATCGTTACCCCGTTACCAGCACCTGGATTGAATGTAGAATTTCCCCTCATAAAATAATCATCAGGATTTGTAGATAATATTACCCAGAAGAATTGAGTCGTAGCACTCCCTGAATTATAAACTGTAAAATCTGTATTTGTTATTTCTACCCAAATATCTCCAATTGTATCTGGAGACGGGTCTTCAATAGGAACTATTAAAATATCTAAATCACTAGTTCCTAACGAATGAGATATTGTAACCCCTGTTGTAGAATTAAAATTATTAGTCCCAGAAGCTTCATCTTTACCTAATCCTGTAAAGAAAATATCTATGGGTTGATTATCAAAACTCCCTGTTACTTTTAATTCGTCATATATTTGATGTGGGATAACATATTTGTCCTGCAAAGAATTATTAGGTTGTTGTTTTGGTATAAAACTAGAAATATGAACACTATCTAAAGGATAATCGTGGATTAAATTTATTTTTGGGTTACTAAACGCAGAAGAAACTACATAATATCCTGTAAATCTAGGTAATTCTTTTATTATCCATATAAAATTACTAGTATTGTCTGTTCCTGAATTATAAACTGTAAATTGATTAGGGTCGGAAGTGTCCACGGTTATATTTCCAACCGAAGTAGAGTTACCTAATACGATAACTTCAACAGAATAATAAGACAAGTTCTTAAAATGCTTTATCGTTCTCCCTGTTGTAGAATTTAAGGTAGATAATCCCCAGTATCCGTGAGGAGTATAAGATACTTGAGAATTATCTACTAACTTTTGCATTACTCTTTCATATTCATTAAACAAATCAGCATCTAGTTCATCTTTTTCGAGACCAGAATCATTTTCGTGATTCTGACCACCACCTGGAAAGTTTGTTATTATCTTTTCGTATTCCATAGTTTAACCTCGTTAAAGTTTAATGCGTTAAACTTTATCTCCTTATATAATTCCTAATATTCCTTCCCGATGTTCTAGGTCCTAACATAGCAGCGCCCGATAATCCAAACCCAACTGTATAATAACTTGGTCTGAGACCTTTTATTATCTTCACTGTTCTTTGATAATCTTCTACCATTTCTCTATACTGAGAATTAAAAGCATCTTTCATATCCCTATAAGCAGAAGATTTATCTAAATCTAAACTAATCCCGTTGATACTATAACTAAACTCGTCAGCAGTCCAATTGACCGCTAACATATCTAGGGCATAACAAGCAGCCCGAACTAACAATAAAGGCAAAACCCTTTTTTGATGAGGATTACCGTTTAGTATTGAATCTAAGGTAAAAGTATATTTACGGGGCGGAATATTATTTAAATCCCAACAAGCCCAATTTAAACAATCAACTAGCTGACTATCTTCCCATATATACCTATACTCAGAAGTAAAAGATTGTATTTCTTCTTCGTGAGTTGGAGGCATAAAATGATAATATTTATCAGGCTTGTTATCTCTCAATAAAACCCTTAACTGTCTTACTAATTCTTTTTCTGTATCAGTTAATTCGGGGTCTAAACCTGTCGCTTCTACTACGAAGAATTCATCTGTTTCGATAGATTGAGGGTCGCCCGGTTGTAATCTATATTTCCATTTAATATGATATTCGCCAAAAGGAGCATCGCTAGGAATATAAATAGGAGCATAATAATGCCCTGTAGAGATTTTATTAGGTGTTCTATCTGCAGGATTTATTAAGACTTCTGTCCCAGTAGTAAAATCATAAACATCAAATAATATCTCAAATGGGTCAGTGGGAACTCCCCCTACTTCAAAATAAATATCTAAATCTTCAGGGCCTAATTGAGAATTTCTAGCTACTGCTACCGAATGAGTTTTTGTACTCATTTAAGATATTTCCTTATAAAAAGAGAAATAAATTCGCCATATCTATGCTTTTCTGGTAAGATTTTTTGTTGTCTTGTAAATTGTATATCTTCTAAATCTTTAATTGCTTTTTGAACTAGGTTAATAGCTTCTTCCTCTTCATCTGCGTCCAAACTCTGTATTGCTAATTCTATATCCTTAGGAATTATATCTTGATTTCTTATTTCTAAAGCTAAATCTCTTAAAGGTAAAACGCCTTGTTCAGGTGTCCATTGTTTCAATTTATTTATAATTTCTTGAAGAGTCATGTTACATTCCTTTATAACATAAGCGTTTCATCGAACGTATATTATCAGCAAAATCAAGGGCAGATACTTTAGACTCTTCTGAATTTCTGTTAGAATAAGCTATCTCTAATTTCTGTACTTCTTCTTCTGGAGCATCGAATACAAACAACTTTCTACCGCCTTCTTCTACTAGACCTTTAAGTTTAATTCCTTTTGTAACTAAGAAAGCAGATAAATATAAATCTGACCTTCTGGATTCGCTCATGGTTGCACCCTCCTTAACTAAACTTCAATCTCTTCTAAATCCTCATCCTCTTCTTCAAAATCTATATCCCCATTTTCTTCAACATCTTCTTGTTTTAGTTCTTCTTTAGATTCTAATTGTTCTTTCTTTCTATCTAATAATATTCTTTTAATAACAGCACTGACAGCGGGAGAACTTTCGTCAATTAGTTCTTCCAGCTCTCTAGTGCTGATTGATTTCCCATTTTCTTTTAAAAACTTTATCCTTTCTTTCCAGTGTAATGAATCCCAATTAGAAGGTAAAGTTCTCTCAGGGGCTACATTATGCTTAACCTTTTCTTTCTTAGGTTTTTCTTTCTCTCGTTTTTGTTCTTGTTTGGATTCTACGACTATTTCTTTCCCACCCGTTGTATATTCTTCATATTGTTTTAATTGCTCTTCAATAGGCAAACTAGAATCTATTATTCCAGGATTTTGTTGTTTAAATTCTTTAAGCTTTTTAAGTCTTCCTACTTCTACCTTTCTTTTCTTTTCTTGAATTGGGATTTCTTTTTGCGTTTCTTTAATCCTTTCTTCAACGACTTCAAGCTTATCTTCAGAGCTTTTATCTGAGGAAATAGTTTTTCTAGGAGTTTCATTATCTTTAATCTCTTTTATCCATCCTGCTTTTAAACAATTTTTTAAACTAGAAGAAACTGCTACGTCCCTTTCGTCTAGTTCAAAAACCTCGCCTTTCTTTACTATCAAATCTAAATCTAATATTCTTAAAATACCAGGTCTTGTAGATACAAATTTACGCATAATTTAAATCCTCCTTCAATCAAAAGTTTAATGCGTTAAACTTTACAAATAGCGAGGGAGCTTAAACACTCCCTCGCTTTGATAATCTAAATTATCTTACAATGTTAATATCGATTACACCGTTGACATTATGAATACCAATACCTATTTGCTCAAATATAGACCAACCAATCATCCTATTCTCTGGGTCATCAGCTGGCCATACTGTAAGCTCGATTCTAATAGGCATTACACCTAAGAACTCAGGCTCAGTGCATACAAATACCTTACCTCTAGGTATTACCCTAGAAGTTGTTATCTGAGCATTCCAAATTCTTCCCATAATACCAGTCTGGAGTAATTCTCTCTGAGTCTCAATATCTAACTGGTCTCTACCCCATTTTCTTATGTCGCCGAACACGTTTGTTACTACTTCCTATTAAGGAAGCGGGTAGGTCATTTCTGCCTACCTCTCTACCTTTCGGTAGAGGTCGGACCGTATCATCATCCTACCTTTACGATAGGATGTCGGGTTCCGCTAATAAGGTCTCCCTTACTAGCTTCGGTCTCTGAACCTTCATCTTTAAGGAAGCTTTCTATTTTCTTACAAACTTTATTTACATCATCAAGTTCATTTTCCCAAATCACCAAGCAATCATAACCTTCTTTTCTATATTCTTCAATACGTTCTTTTTCATGAACATCATTAGGAATACCTGTCCTTCTTTCACCGTGCCAATAAACTCCAAAAACTTCTATAACTTTCTTTTTAGAAGTATGTATAAAGTCAGGAATCCTATGCCCAATCATTATATCGGCATTACCACACCCATTATAAACAAACTGACCAGTAAAATTAGAATCCAACAAGGTTTCTAATAGGATTTCTGGTTTACTTTTAACATGACGAACAGAAGACTTAAACTGCTTTAATACAATTTCGGGAACTTTCATAGGGTTATCAACTCCATATTTCTTAAGCAATCCGATTTTAGCATTCTCCCTTGCCTTTTGTAAAATTCCTTTAGCATTACAAGTTTCAGCAGTCTTCCGCCCTGATTTCTTGGAACAAGTCAATCCTCCCTTAAACAAATCCAAATATTCTTTGGTCGTTATTCCGTGTTTATAATGCAAATGAGCTGCGAGCCTCTTAAATCTACCTCCGCATATTTTACAAGTAACTAACTCTTCACCTTCTTCAGCGTACTTCTTAAATTCCTTTTCTTTCTTTTTTAATTGCAATGCTCGGTGAAGAGTTATACCTCTTTTAGTAGCGGAGATTTTTAACCCTCTCAAATCAAACCCTTCAATTGATTTAGGTCTAATTTGAGAATATGAATAAGCAGTATAACTTGTCATCTCTTCTGGAAATCTACGATAAAATTCTTCAAGTGTGGTAATGCCGTGAACTTTTAAATGACCGTTAGGATGTAAAACTCTAAACTTCTTACCACATATAGGACAGGTAACTTTTCTATATTCTTTAACACTCATTTTAGCTTCCTTAAAGATGCTCGGCTGCGGATTAACCCTATCTCTGGGCTTTTTACTATACCATCTACCTCACGGCGATGGGGAGTACCCAGAGCTTAACAGGTCTTTCCCGCAATTGACCCGATTTGCACTATACCATCACTGGTATAGGGGACTACGCTGCCTTACGGCAGTAATCCAAGGCGTTCATAAATATATTAGCAACTCTCAAATCTTGTGCTTCAATCTGTGCAAATGCATCTGCAAGAGAATCTCTATCTAAATAACCACTAACATTAATTGTTGTCAAATCATTTATAGCACAAGCATCTTCAAGAGCAGAGAAAATACGAGTATCTTCTAACTCCTGAATTGCCTGTACTGCTTTGTCTTGTACACGGCGAAGTATTGCATACTTACGTTCCTTTACCTGAGTAATTTTTACTTTGGGGTTTGTTGCTAACTCAAATAAAGGAACAAGTATTCTCTCACCCCTTACTACTGCTTCAGGTGTTTCTCCATCTTCTGCTACTATGATAGCAGAAACATCCACGTCTTTATCATAGTATGGAAGAACACCTGCAGGAAGAGGGTCTACTACTAATGCCTTTCTTCCTACTGCCCTATAATCAAGTTTGTTACGAAGAGGGCTTATCATTGATTGTGCTATCTTTCTACGACCTTCTGAACTTTCAATTAACTTTCCTAACAATGCTTCTTTTTCTTCTAGTGAGAGAGGCATAAAATCACCTTCCTTTCTTCAAAAAAGTTATGAATTTTCCACAAACCCTACCTATGAATTATGAATTTAAATACAATAAATATGAATTTAAATATGAACTTAATTAGGTATGAATTCAAATTCCAATCCTCACTAAGGGAGGATTGACTAAACAAAAGCTAAATTATATTCTTAAGTCAAATCTTAACCAACCATCAGAACCTGGGGATTTTGTAACAATCCCAACAACATTATCGTTTGTAGATGAGTCTTTTGTAAGAAGACCATTCTTAGAAGGATAAAGTTTATCACCTACTTGATAAGTCAAATCAGCAGTATTAGCTTCGTTTCTTGTTTCATAAATATCAGTCTCATATACTCCTTGAGACTTAAATACTGCTATCTTACCGCTAGCGATTGCTGGGGTATTCTCAAAAGAAGGGCCCTGAGCATCGCTAGCAAAGATACCTACTGGAATATCCGAACCACTATTTACAGTTCTTACTACTCCATCAGTATCCATACAAGCTACCATACCAGCAAGAACTCCATTTGGAGTATCTGCTGTGATACGAGAGCTTGTCATTCCTGGAGCACCATAATTCTGGCGGGTAAACTCCTCAGCTTTTAAATCGTTTAATGTATCTGCGTGCCCTCTATAAAGAACTCGTAAAGCCATATCACCAACCTCCTTTCAAAATGAATTTAAGTTTTTAGTTATGAATTTGTCAATCCTCCCAAAAACCTTCTAGGGTCTTGATTTCTTTCTTAGAAGCTTTCTTCTTTTTATTTATTTCAGAGAACAACTTAGCTAAAGCTTGAACCCTTTTCTTCTCGTCCTTTTTGTTAGCATCTTTAACTAACTCATCTATAAAATCAGAGAAGGATTCTTTTTCTTCCTCGTCTTCGTCTTGTCCTTCCTTCTCTTCCTCATCCTCGTCCTGACCTTCTTTATCCTCGTCTTCTTCATCTTGTGTGCGTTTCTTCTTAGATTCTTTCTCTTCTTCATCTTCATCAGCACCTAATTCAACGCCTTGTTCCTCTTCGATGTCTTCAGGACCTTCTGTCTCTTCGACATCGAGGTCAGACTCTTCTTCAATAATATCCCTGACTTCTTCGACATCAGGAATATCTTCGATATCCTCATCTTGACCTAGACGCTTTAAAGTATCCCTTAGAGCTCTTGGGTGCATAGACATTAGGTCTACTACTTGGTCTGTAAATTTTTCTTCGCCCAATTCTTCTTTGTCAAATAGAAGTTCTGCTAATTTGTAAGCCATTTTAGCTTGTGCGAGTAAAACTTTTTTACTTACTTTTTTACTTGCCTTCTTGCGACTTGCTGCTTTATTTACTTCATCACGAGCATCATCATAAACAGGGTTATCGTTATAAGTCTTTTCTACGATATCCTCCCAAGTTGTTTCTGTATAATCCTCGGGAGTTGGAACATAAGCCCTGTCTAACTCCTGAGCAAGTCTAAGAAGGCTCTTTAAAGACTTGCTTACCTTTCCTTTCTTCATATCAAACCTCCTTCAAAAATAAAGTTAAGCTATTCTTTCCGATACCAATGCTTTAGAATCTGCTGGAAAACGTACCCAACTACAATCATAAAAATTACTGCCGAAACAAAGTTCGGCACAAACTCTTAATTTACCATCTACCCCTATTAGTCTCTCTCCTTTATGATAAGCTAAATGTTCGCAAGCATATTCATCTTCTGTCTTAGCCCCGCAAATAGTACACCTTACATAATCTACAGTACAACCCATAGAGACAGCATTATAAATTCCTGATTCAATCATTGAGATTAAATCCTTGTGTTTCTTCTCTGTCCCTATGAGTAAATGTATAGTAACGATTCCTTTTTTATCTATGATAGGAACAGCGTCAAAAACCTTTCCTTTACTCAATTCTTTTACTTGAACGTGTTCTACAAACACATCAGCCGGCTCACCTGTCTCTTTGTTCTTCAAGAATGTTTTATAAGAACTTAATAACTCTTTAGAATCCCAAGCATCAAAGTTAGCGTTTATGTTCTCTTCAGTATCCCTTCTTATAAGAAAATCGCTGTTTTTTTCAAGAAGAACAGAATGTAAAATTTCTACATCGTGAAATACATATTTGTCAGTATCTAAATCTGCTACAACTTTAGCAGAAAATTTATTTAGTCTTGCGGTCTTTCTCCTAATATCAATAATATGCAGGGATAAAATAGGACAACCTATTTTATATAACATTTATTTCTCCTCCACAAACGAAAGTAAATCGTTTTCTAATACTACAAAGAAACAAGATGGGCAAATATAAATATATTCCTTCAGCTTATATGGCTTTTTAATCATCTTTGTTTTACATTTAGGACAAAAGAACGGCCCCGGTTTACCCACGGGTGGAGTATCATCTGGTTCTAATTCTTGTCTTGTAGGCCTATAAACCCTTCCCGGGGCATACCAATAAATTGATAATTTCTTCTTGAGAAATTTTTCTATATATCTATTCATCTTACAAACCTCTGTTGAAATCTAGTTATAACTTCCTTTCTCATCATTGGTCCACCACAATAAGGGCAAGTAAGAGCATAACAAGGAACTCCCCTAGTATGAGGAACTTCCTTTCCACAATCTAAACAAATACAAACACCACCTGGCCCTAATCCATACCCTCCAGGCATTCTTCCTCTCCAAGATTTTCTTTCTATCCTCATCTTTAAATCTCCTTAAATACAAATTAACTACTTAAAGCAGACAATAAACAACCTTTAGCAACTGCGTATAAAGGATTTTGAGCTAGTTTTATTTCTTTAATTTTGATTGGAAAATCTTCTTTCTTAAATTTATCATTAAATAATTCTATAAATCCCTTTGCTAAACTAGTACCGCCTGAACAAATGATATTTATAGGTTCTTTAAAATAAGGAACTTTCTTACTCTTTACCAATCTTTCTGCAATTAAATTCACCACATAATCAATAAGTGCTTTGTATGTTAGAGATAAAGCTACTTCAAATTGTCCTGACGGTCTACATAAATCTATTTCTTCGTTTTCTTTTTCCCCAGCTACCCTAGAAGCAGGGATACCTAAAATAGTAGAAACTTGCTTGTCAATCCAATCCCCACCTCTGTTTACTGAAAACGATACACATTCAGTTCCCATATAACTTACTGAAACATTTGTTAATCCTGCTCCAAAGGATATTGCTATTCCTGTATATTTATCTTCTGATAATTCTGAAAGTATTACTGCAAAAGCTTCGTTTATTGTTATAGGATTATAACCTTGATTAGATATAAGCTGTTTAAATAACCCTTCGTGATAAAATACTTCTTTATCTGAATCTATTGCCTTAGCAGGGATTGAAAAGCAACATATATCTCCTTCTTTTCCATCGCCTATAAGACTATGAATTAGCAATTCAATTACAGGGACGGACTCTGCTTCATCGTGAGATATAAGACCATCTTTCATTGGTCTTTGGCATTCTCTATTAAATACATTGGCTAATTCAAAAGCATTCGTCCCTAATACAAATGTTTTGTTGTTATACTCTACGTATTGAACCCCACTTTCTTGTAGGATTTTATCTGTATATCTATTTCTTTCTATTTCTATATAAGCATCTCTTTGGATTTTATATTCTATTTCTTCATTATCATTCATAAAAGCAGATACTAGATTAGCAGTACCGATATCTAATCCAACGTGTCCCATATCAATCCTCCCAAATTTAAATAAAGTTTAATGCGTTAAACTTTTTAAGTTTTCTATTTGCGATTTATCTATCTTATCCCCTTTAGAAGTTTTTGGACTTAAGTGAGCTTTATAATCTTTGCTTAATGTATGAGATATATCTGCCAACAACGATGGGTCTGTATATTCAATATCAGAATCCTCGTTAGAACTGGTTTTTTGAACTTCTTTAACAATCACTTCTTTCTGTATAGTTTGTTGTTTTAATTCATTTAAAATACTTTTTAATTCTTTGATTAAGTTATCTAAATCCCGATTATTATTTCTAGGAATTTTTTGTTCTTTTTTAATAATAGGAGATTTTTTAATAATTGTTATATAACCTTTGTTTAATGCTTCTTTAATATCTTTGGATAAGTTAAATGCCTCATCTTTAATAGTTATTAACTGGCCTTTATAAGTAAATGTTAAATTCAAATCTTTGATTATTAATCTTCCATCTACATTGGAAATAATATTTACCATATCTCTTCTTCCTCATATCGTCTTTCCTTTCTTTCGCGAATCAATATATCATCGTACTCCCGCTCTACCCTCGAACCTCTCGTATATTCATAATCAAATTTATTAGCATAAAAAGAATACTTACTAAATAATTTATAAAGATTTAATATTTCTTCGTTTGAAAATCCTTTCTTACTCATATAATCCCCAATATATTCATCATCAAAAATTGTTTCTTGATAATAATCTTCTAAAAAACACTCTACGGCATATCCAACCCCATCAACAGAAGTATCATCATAAACTTCTGCTCGTAATTCAAGTACATATTCAAGAAAGTCAGGATTATTTAATAACCAATCTATTACTTTCTGCTGTCCTTTACTAAATAAATCTTTGAGATAATTTATCGTTTTAGTTGATAAATAACCTTGTTTAGCATCTTCGTCTATTAGTCTAAATAAATCTCTAGGAACTTCTGCGACTTTCTTAAACTTACTAACTAAAGCTTGTTCGCTGTAACTCATCCGAGGAGGCAAATATTCCCTAGGAGGAAGAATATTTTCTCTAGGCAAATCTACTTTCTTCTTACGTTTTCTTTTATTTTGAGCTCTTAATCTATTTGCTAACTTTCTGAGCATTTTCAACTCCTTATAATTTTCTCGCCAAATCTCTTGCTATTCTTGGTATCTCTCTTTCAAAAACTTTATAAGCACCGTCGTCAAATGAATCTTGAAGCTCATCGAATAGAAATGAAAACTCATTTTCCAGTTTTGGATTTTCTCTATACAAATCTTCAAGCCCTAACATTTCGAGAAAGACTTTAAAATTATGATAAGGGCTATAAGCCCAATCGGCAAATTGCTCGGCATGTTCTTTGATACCAGGGATTACTTCATCAAATATAATATCTTCGATATCGCGAGGGTCATAAGGCGGTTCTAACCCTTCTAGACCATAACTTTCTCTAACTTCGGTCTCCCAATCTGCATATCGAATAACATCTTTTGCCCATTCCTCTCCTTCTTTTTCAAAATCTTTTTTAAGTTCCTGTTCTAATCGTGGGTCAATAGTTCCTTCTTCTAAAGATTTCTCCACTAAATCTTGAATATTTAAAGAATATCTTAATAATTTAGCCATTTTCTTTAACTTCGTTTTTACCATCTTCCACCTCCACCTTCAGCTTGTTCTTTTTCTACTTGTTCTATTATTTCTTTTGGAATATCAAATTTTTCTAACATCATCTTCTTAAAGTATGGAGCTAAATCTCTACCAACTTCACTTGCTATATTTCTAACAAGTTCAGGCAACATAGCAAAACCACTTCTTATTTCTTCTTCAACTCTTTCTTTAATTTCCTTGCCATCAAGGTCAAAGAAGGACAAATAAGTTTCTAAATCTAATTTACCATCACTATAAAGAGATTGCATAAATGATTTATTATCTCTATCACCTGTAATATAAGTTCTCGTCCATCTTACTTCAGGAATTAACCACCATTTCTTTTCTTTTGCTTCTGGGTCTTCTCCTTTTTCTACGTCTTCGCTAGATTCTTCTGTAGGTTGTTCTATTCTTATATAAAAATCATTTGCTTTGGCTACTGCTAAAAATAATTTTTGTATCCAGTCTGTAAATACTTCCCTAAACCTAGCGTAACGTTCGTTTATAATTGCTTGAGTTATATATGTATTTGAATACGTACCTTCCCCAGAAAGTACAGTTGCATTCATTCCCATTCCTATCATTATCTGGTCATTTATAAATTCAAAATCTCTAGTCAAATCTGTCATCCTATCGTTACCGGTAATTAAATCCCAATGAACTTCGTAATTCGTAATAACTGCATAATCAGGAGATTGCATTGCCTGTTCTACTTGTAACCTTAAGTCTATTAAATCTTCTTCACCTAAATCTTCTCCCCAGATTAAATTAATAGGCTCCATATTTCTACTAGCGATAGCGTGATGAGCTTTAATAAGCTGGTCTTTTAAAATCAATAATTTCAGTACCCTGAAAATAAGCGGAGTACCATAAGCATCATAATTCTTTTTCATATATGCTAAATGAAAAACTGTATCTTCTTCTTTAAACGGGTTAGTATTTAATACTACAAAATCTTCTGAGCTTCTACCTTCTAAAATCTCATTTAATTTCTCTCTAATGGATTCAGGTAATTTACTAAATAATTCTTCTACAGATTCTAAATACTCAGGATTCGTCATTCCCAACATTTCTGCTTGTCTTTTTAGTTCTAGAAAATCTTTAGGTATTTTC
>Ga0164318_10000013_pt1 | contig 76196 bp, 59 predicted proteins | sample GuaBasSedimGuay9_FD_113734 | JGI IMG/M metagenome (GOLD analysis project Ga0164318, IMG submission 113734) | Subseafloor sediment microbial communities from Guaymas Basin, Gulf of California, Mexico - Guay9, Core 4571-4, 0-3 cm | ecosystem: Environmental > Aquatic > Marine > Hydrothermal vents... | reverse complement strand
TTCATTCGATGATTTGATGCTTGCCTACAAAAAACAATTGCAGCATTTTATCGATATAAAAATTGAAGGAAATAATATTATCGATCGAATTTATGCGACAGAACTCCCTGCACCATTCCTTTCTGTTTTTATCGATGATTGTATAGCCAATGCAAAAGATTATAATGCCGGAGGAGCAAGATACAACACCAGTTATATTCAGGGTGTTGGATTGGGAAGTATCACAGATTCTCTAAGTGCACTGAAAAAGCATGTTTTTGAAGACAAAACGCTTTCATTATCAGAATTTGTAAATATCCTACAGAAAAATTTTAAAGGCTCTGAACTTTTCCGCAACCGCTTGATTGAAGAAACTCCAAAATACGGTAATGATGACAATGCTGCCGATAATATTGCCAAAGAAGTTTTTGAACTCTTTTTTACTTCTGTAGACAATAAACCTACAGCCAAAGGCGGCAGATTCCGTATTAATATGTTGCCCACCACATCACATGTATATTTTGGTAGTAAAATTGGAGCTTTGCCCGATGGAAGAAAAGCCGGCAAACCACTTTCCGAAGGTATTTCTCCCGTTCAAGGTGCCGACCGACTGGGACCAACAGCTGTTTTAAAATCGGCTTCAAAAATTGATCATCTCCGAACCGGAGGGACTCTATTAAATCAAAAATTTACGCCTCAAATTATGGAAGATGAAACGGGGCTAGAACAAGTAAAAAACCTTATTAGAACTTATTTTCATCTAAATGGTCATCATATTCAATTTAATGTAGTTACAGCTGATACATTACGAAAGGCAAAATTAAAACCTGAGAAATACCGTGATTTAATTGTCCGCGTTGCCGGTTACAGCGACTATTTTATTGAGCTTACGGAAGAACTGCAAGATGAAATTATCAAACGTACGGAACACGATAACTTTTAAAAAAAGATAAAAAAACCGTAATAATATTGGTCTTTTATTTATTTGCATTAACAATTCTTATTCCCTATCTTTGACTTTGAAAAAGCAGCACCTATACCACAAGAACTCAGGTCGCTTTTTAGAAACAATTTATTAAAAACCTTATGAAAAACCATTCTCAAAACACTTTGCTGTCCCTCGAAAATGCTCGCTTAAGGAAACTTCTTAATCATAGTGAAGCACAACGTAAAAAAGAACGCTTTTTACTTCAGAAACTTGATTTATTTAGCGAAAACACCCCTATGGCAGTAATCAATTGGGACTTAAATGCAGGCATAACAGATTGGAACAAATCAGCCGAAATTATATTTGGGTATACAAAAGAAGAAGCTCTTGGGAAAATTGCTGCTGACTTCATGTTACCGGAAGCGACCAAGAAACTAACCAATAAAGTTTGGAAATCTCTTTATGAAAATACAGGAGGAACCCGAAGCACAAATGAGAATATTCGAAAAGACGGAAAAATTATTACCTGTGAATGGTATAACACTCCACTTGTAAATGAAAAAGGAGATGTCGTTGGAATCTCATCTATGGCTCTGGATATTACTGAAAAACTAAATGCTGAAAAAGCAATCAAAGAAAGCAATGCACGATTTAAAATGCTATCGGAACTTACTTTTGAAGGCATCGTTATACATAGAGATGGAATTGCTATAGAAACCAATTCTAGTTTAGAACGCTTAACGCTATATACCCGAGAAGAATTGATTGGAAAAAATATCATTGAACTCTTAATAGCAGACAAATACATACCATTAATTCGTGAGAATATTCAGAAAAACACGGCCACTCCTTACGAAATAGAGGGAAAAAGAAAAGATGGAAAAACAATTTGGGTTGAAATTGAAGCTAAGAATTTTCATTATAACGGACAGAAACTCAGTGTTGTCGCAATTAGGGATATCCAAGAGCGTAAGAAAAATGAACAAAAGTTGCAAAAAGCTCTTTATGAAGCACAAGAATCAGAACGCTTAAAATCCTCTTTCCTATCTACAATATCTCATGAATTGCGCACCCCATTAAATGCTGTTATAGGCTTCTCGGATTTAATTGATGAAAATATGGATATCAAAGAAGCTGCAGAACTATCTAAAATGATATTTAAAAGTGGGAATCATTTACTTGAAATACTTAACGATATATTTGAGTTGAGTATGCTCGAAGAGGGCTCTATGATTTTATCAAAACAAAGTTATGACCTTAACACCATACTTGATGAAGTAAAAGAACATATTCTCTTAGAAAAGAGAAAAATGAATAAGAATAATTTATCTCTCATTTTCGATTACGACATAGAAAAAAGCCTACAAATATATACCGATCAAAAACACTTTAAACAAGTTCTTATAAATTTATTAAAGAATGCTCTAAAATACACTAAAGAAGGCTTCGTTAAATTAGGTTATAATATAAACCCCGGAGTATATGAATTTTATGTGAAAGACACTGGAATAGGAATACCTAAAGAAAAACAAAAACATATTTTTGATCATTTCCGCCAATTAGATGACAAACACACTCGCGAATTTGAAGGTGTTGGAATTGGATTATCCATAGCAAAAAAACTATGCGAAAATCTTGGTGGAGAATTAAGAGTGGAATCAGAAATAGGCAAAGGATCTATATTTTATTTTAGGATTCCACAAGAAAATAATACAGCTGACATTAATTTGAAGCCAACAAAAGTAAGTATTGACTTGTCTATACTATATGGCAAAACAATATTAATTGCAGAAGATGATGCAGATAGTTTTGAACTATTAGAAATGTATTTAAAACCCTGGAAAGTTAAAATTCTTTGGGCTAAAAATGGTGTAGAAGCTATTGATATTTTTACTAAGAATAAAGATGTTGATATAATCTTAATGGATATTAAAATGCCCATATTAAGTGGGTATGAAGCTACAAAAGAGATTAAGCTAATCAAATCCGAGATTCCTATTATTGCACAAACAGCTTATGCAATCAATAATGAAAAAGAAATTGCTTTAGCAGCAGGTTGCGACGATTACATTTCAAAACCAATAAGTTGGGCAGCATTATCAGAAAAAATAGTTATTCATTTACAAAACGCAGTATAAACTGCTTAATACGTTCTGAACTTAGAAATACTTTTACCATATAGGCTTATCATCTCCCTATTTAAATCAACTGTCATACACGAATGAACGGGTAAAACAGCAAGAATATCGCCAAGCTGTATTTTATTAATTTCTGTTGAGGACATTTTAACTATACCATGCTCCTGAGAAAAACTCTCGACATAGGAATCAGATAAAATTCTACCAAAACCATATTGATCTGGAAGCGACACTAAGCCATAAATATCTTTCTCATTCCAAAAAATTTTCTCCTTAGAAAGATGAACTCCTCCGCCATATATTACAATCTGATTCCTTTCAGGATATTTTGCTACAACAGGACAGTATACAGCAACAGCAATATCGTCAATAGAACAGCTTCCCAACAAATACTGCATAACATCATAAAACACAAAATTCCCCGGTCGCATTTCGTCTATACCTTCAAAATTTTTCGCCAAAGAAGCCGCAGGAGTGTCTCCCATTGAAAGAATTATTTGAGGATAATTCTCAGTAAAATGGTTTTTTAAATCGACTAATTTTCTTCTTGAGTCATCAAAAAGTGCAATAATGTCGTTTGAAGATAACTGAGAATATGTATTACCCGTATGACTTAAAAATCCTTTAAAGGAAAACTGTGGAACAGCCTCAATAGCACGTATAATGTTTTCTATTTCTTCTCTTCTATCAAATAAAATACCGGAACGATTATAACCCGTATCTATTTCGATAAATAAGCCAATATTGGTAGAAATATTTGAAGTAAAAAATTCTACTTTCTCAACTGTATCAACCAAAATCTGCAGTTGCATATCTTCTGCTAAAGAATTCATTTCATCAGCTTCAAGCGTATTTGCAGGGAAAGCAATAGTAATATCATTCCAACCGGCTTTTGCAAAATACTGTGCCATCCCCACTGAAGAAACGGTACATCTTGTAATTCCCTTTTGCCGATACACCTCTCCTATAAAACGAGACTGATGAGTTTTAAAATGCGGACGAAATTGCACCCCTTTCCGCTTAAACTTATCGACCATACGTTTTATATTCAGCTCTACTCTTTTTAAATCAACAACCAAAGTAGGCTTCTTCATATCCATTGTTTTCCGATTTATTCCTTTCCAAAAATAAGTAAAAATTAAACCTGCTTTCCAAAATAAAAAACAAACCATATAAAATCAAAAACAGATTTTTTAGTAAAAAAAATTTTCTGACCTTTGCGCCAACGAAATATATAAAATGGAAAACCGAAAAAATGTAATTTTAGGGGCAATATTAATCAGTTTTTCCGCCATTTTATGGGGTTTCGATGGTGTAGTTCTAACGCCACGACTTAGCAACTTAAACATTAGTTTTGTTGTTTTTATCCTTCACCTCTTTCCTTTTCTTCTTATGAATCTTTTTTTATTTAAGCGTTATAAGCTTATTAAAAAATTGAGTCTTAACGAAACCATTGCCTTATTCGGAATTGCCATTTTTGGTGGAGCTATTGGAACATTTTCTATTGTAAAAGCTTTATTTCTCGTCGACTTCCAATCACTTAGTATTGTTGTATTACTCCAAAAGCTACAACCTATATTTGCTATTTTATTAGCAGCAACATTTCTGAAAGAAAGACTGGGTAAAAACTTTATTCTTTGGGCTATAGTCGCAATTGTAGCCGGTTATTTTCTAACTTTCGGAATATCTCTACCTAAATTACACGAAAGCCAAAACACAATAAAAGCAGCCCTTTTTAGTGTTTTAGCAGCATTTTCTTTTGGAAGCTCTACAGTATTCAGCAAACGTCTATTAGTAAAACTCGATTTTATTTCCGCTGCTTTTTTTCGCTACGGACTAACAAGCTTACTTATGCTAATAATTGTGCTTGGAAATGGAAAAATTAGTGAATTTGAAAATGTAAGCACCTTAAATTGGTGGGTAATTGGTATTATTTCATTAACAACAGGTTCTGGGGCTATTTTTCTTTACTATTACGGATTAAAACATGTAAGAGCAATCATATCAACAATAGCCGAATTATTCTTTCCTCTTTCTGCTGTACTCTTCGACTATATTTTCAATAATCATATTCTTAGCCCAATACAATGGTTAAGCGCAGGTGTAATGATCTTTGCCATTATTCGCTTAAATGCCGATAATAAAAAGCAACAATCTAAAACCTAATCCTGTTTTATTTGAAAACTAATTTGGGTATGACTACCATATTTCTCACCCGGATTTAAAAAAATAGACGGAAAATTAGAATGATTAGGAGCATCGGGAAATGCCTGAGTCTCCATGCAGAATCCCGCATGCTTACCATATTTAACCCCTTTCTTTCCTAACTGACTACCATCAAAATCATTAGCAGTATAAAGCTGTACGGTTGGCTGATCGGTAACAATATCCAATATCCTACCACTATCAGCATCTATCACACGAGAAGTAACAAGAAATCTACCTAATTCTTTATTTATTACAAAAGTATGATCGTAACCGTTTTCCATTTTATCAATATCAGCACCAATTTTTTTTCCACGCGAAAAATTAACCGGACTTCCTATAATATAATTTAATTTTCCGTTAGGAATTAAATCAGCATCAGTATCTAAATACTTCAAAGCATTAACCATTACAATATGATCTAATACATCTGGAGCCTTTCCTCCTGATAAGTTATAGTAGGTATGAGATGTAAGATTAATTGGTGTACGCTTATCCGTTTCTGCATTAAAATATATCATTAACTGATTTTTATTGTTTAGAATATAACGTGTTTTAAAATCAACATTTCCGGGATAACCATTTTCACCATCGGGAGAACGATAAGAAAATTCAATACCTATAGAATTATTTTTTCGGAAAGTTTTTGCCTTCCAAACTACTTTATTCAATCCTTTGCTTCCACCATGCAAATGATGCTTTCCGAAATTTTTATCGAGTTTAACCATAAACGGGCCGTCAATATACTGTGCTCTTCCTATTCTGTTGGCAACACGACCAACTACTGCCCCCATATAATGAATATCATTTTCGTACTCAGCTAAAGAATCGTAACCCAAAACTATATCGCCAGACTGCCCTAACTTGTCCGGAGTATCTATCGATTTGATAATACATCCATAATCTAAAACTTCTATTTTCGTTTTAAGATTATTTTCAAAAATATATTTAGAAACTTTATCTCCGTTTTTAGTTGTTCCAAAATACTCTTCTTTTATTTCCATTTGCAATTTTTTACAAATATATCCAACAATCTTTTCAAAAAAAAGAAGCGACAAACTAAATTTAAAACAGTAACTAAAGTATAAGTTTACCCGTCAACGATAGAAATAAGGAACTTGTTTTTTATCTTTATTTTCTGTACTTTTGCACCCCCGAAAATAAAACCTTATAACTATGATAAAGACACAAGATTATAAAGTATTTACTCTCCACAATTATGATCAGATACCACAGTTAAAAGAGTATTTGAGTCCGGAACAATATAGGGCTATTGAGGTTGTTGGCTCGGTACTTCCATTTAAAGTTAACAACTATGTTATTGACGAATTAATAAATTGGAATGATATCCCAAACGACCCCATATTCATATTAACATTTCCACAAAAGGAAATGTTAGAGGAAGAACATTATAAACTTGTAGATGAAGCTCTAAGAAATAATATTCCACAAACGGAATTAAGAAAAATAATAAAAGATATTCGTACTAAATTAAATCCAAACCCTGCCGGGCAATTAGATCATAACGTACCCATTTTAGACGGACAACGTTTGCAAGGTGTTCAACATAAATACGATCAAACCATATTATTTTTCCCAAGTCACGGACAAACCTGTCATGCTTATTGTACTTTCTGTTTCCGTTGGCCTCAGTTTATTGGAGATAAAAATTTAAAATTTGCTCAGAACGAAACTAGTGGCGTTGTTGAATATTTAAAACGTCACCCCAAAATCACTGACATTTTATTTACCGGCGGTGATCCTATGACAATGAGTGCTAGTCGCCTAAAAGCTTATTTGGAGCCTTTTTTAAGTCCTGAATTAGAACATATTCAAACTATACGTATTGGCACAAAATCCTTATCCTACTGGCCTTACCGTTATATAAACGATAAAGATACTGAGGAATTATTGAATTTATTTCGTCAGATAATAAAAGCTGGAAAACACTTGGCATTTATGGCTCATATTAACCATCCGGCAGAATTAAAAACAAATGCCGTTAAACTAGCCATTAAAAACATAAAAGAAACCGGTATTGAAATCAGAACTCAATCGCCAATTATGCGACACATCAACGATAAAGCATGTATCTGGAAAGACATGTGGAACATCCAAGTCTCACTTGGATTAATACCATATTATATGTTTATTGCACGTGATACCGGAGCTCAACATTATTTCTCAATTCCTCTAATTAAGGCTTGGCATATTTTCAAAGATGCATACCGTCAGGTTAGCGGCATAGCCAGAACCGTAAGAGGACCTAGTATGTCTACTCATCCGGGTAAAATAGAAATCGTTGGCCCGGCTACAATAAATAATGAAGAAGTAATTACTCTTAATTTTATTCAAGGTCGTAATTCTAATTGGGTAAAACAACCTTTCTTTGCAGAATATAACGAAACAGCAACTTGGTTAGACGATCTGAAACCTGCTTTTGGTAAAAAGAAATTTTTCTTTGAAACTGAATTAATTGATGACGTAAAACTAAACTAAACCCCAAACTGATTAATAGTTATAAATCCTGTAAAAACTAAACTTTATCCTTTCTCTAACTGACAAATTGTCTATCACAAATGTTTTTTCAAACTTTAAGTTTAAATCGCTTAAGTATCACCTTTTGGCATAATTTCTGATAGGTAAACGCAAACGATATTAATAACAATAAATAATAATTAAAATGGTATTACCAACAAATTTAAAACATGTTGAAACAGCTCAAGAACTAACAAACTTGATAAACGAAAAAGAAAACGTAATGGTTTGCGCCGGACGTATGGGTCCTATGTGTTTACCTGTTTATGATATTATGAAAACACTGGAAGAATCAGGAGAATACGAGCACGTTGAATTCCGCGATATGCTTTTCGACAGCCCTGAATGCGCCATTATCAGAAATCTACCTGAATGTCGTTCATTTATGGGTCTTCCTTTTAACGTTTACTATAAAAACGGTAAAGTTGTAAAAGCAACAACAAGTATCCAAAATATGGATATGGTTAAATCCATTCTGGATACAGAATTTGCAAAATAAAATAAACTTAAAAGAATCTCAATTATATAATCAGAGATTCTTTTGTTTTTCTAAAGATATGGAAAATACAAACTACGATGTTATTATTCTAGGTGGCGGACCTGCGGGATTAACAGCCGGAATTTATCTTGCAAGAGCAAAAGCAAAAGCCTTAATTCTTGATAACAGTATAATTGGTGGTCAAACCATACTTACACACGAAATCGCAAATTACCCCGGAATAGAAAGTACTAGCGGTTTTATGCTTGCCAACACTATGAAAAAGCAAGCCGAGAACTTTGGCTGTACTATTAAAGCTAATATTAAAATCGAGCAATTAAATTTAGAAGCTACGGTAAAAAGTGTAAGCTTAAGCAATGGCGAAACCTATAATGCAAAAGCTATTATTTTAGCTACCGGAGGCAGATCAAAAATGATTGGCGTTAAAGGCGAACAACAATTTAAAGGTATGGGAATTTCCTATTGTGCTACCTGTGATGGCGAATTTTTTACCGGTAAAGAAATTATTGTTGTCGGTGGGGGAAATTCTGCTCTTGAAGAAGCCGTTTCTCTAACAGCTTATGCCAGCAAAGTAACTATCATTCATCAATTCGATCATTTTCAGGCTTTTCAACATGCTATTGATGAAGCAAAATCCAATAATAAAATTGATTTCATTATGGAATCAAAAATAACCGAATTTAAAGGTGAAGGTGGACTTCAAGAAGTTGAAATTGAACATATTCCTACAGGTAAAAAAGAAATAAAAGCTATTAACGGAGTTTTTATTTTTATTGGATACGAAGCTCAAACAGAAGTTCTGTACGACACTCCTGTTAAACTAAATAATTGGAAAGAGATTTTAGTTGATTCTTCTATGCAAACAAATATCGAAGGCATTTTTGCTGCTGGTGATTGCTTAGCTAAACGCTATCGTCAGATTACAACAGCTGTAGCTGATGGAACAATTGCAGGATTAAGTGCTTTAGAATACATTAATAAATAATTGTTGGAGAGCAATTATTGCGTCGAGCCGAGTGATTAATTTCATTCGGCTTTTTTTATCTAAAAATTAACAATTGATAGAATTAACAAATGAGAAACATTTGTAATTTTGCCTCTGTAAATATTCTTCAGGGCAGGGTGAAATTCCCGACCGGCGGTGATAGTCCGCGACTCCCAAGAGATTGGGACTGATTTGGTGAAACTCCAAAATCGACAGTAAAGTCTGGATGGAAGAAGAATAAGCATTGAGCCTTGGCATGAGAGGTTTCCTCTACGTTATTGGTGTGCTAAATAGAGCCCTGAAGTGATTGAAACTTGAGGGCTTTTTTTATGACAGACAGAAAAATACAGCAGCTTAAATTTGATCGCAAAATGATGCGAAACAGCCTCCGATTGGCAAAAAAAGGCTGTGGTTTTGTTGCTCCAAATCCATTAGTTGGCGCTACCATTATTAAAAACGGAAAGATAATTGGCGAAGGTTATCATCAAAAATTTGGAGAAGCCCATGCAGAAATAAATGCCATCAATAATGCCACTGAATCTGTACAAGATGCTACCATTTACGTAAGCCTCGAACCCTGTTCTCATCAAGGAAAAACTCCGGCTTGTTCGCTAGCACTTATTCAAAACGGATTTAAACGTGTGGTTATCGCCAGCCTCGATCCTAATCCTCTTGTTTCGGGCAATGGAGTTAAAATGCTAAAACAAGCTGGGATAGAAGTTGAAGTAGGAATTCTAGAAAAAGAAGCTTTAACATTAAACGAGCGGTTTTTTAAATTTATTCAAACAAGAAAACCCTTTATTGCTATAAAAATGGCGACTAGTTTGGATGGAAAAATTGCCACTTTTAGTGGAGATTCTAAATGGATAACAAATGAAAAATCAAGAACTTTTGCGCATCGCTTACGCCTGCAGTATTCTTCCATTTTAGTCGGAATAAATACTGTTATCACAGATGATCCAAACCTAAATGTTCGTCTTAAAAATACTAAAGTGAAGAATCCCCTCCGCATTATTCTCGACTCCAAATTACAGATTCCCTTAAAATCCAAAATTCTAAATATCAGTATTGCACCAACTTGGATTGCCACAACAAAGCAATCACCATCAATAAAAATAAAACAGCTGGAGAATCTTGGAGTTAAAGTACTTGTCTGTCCAAAAAAAGAAGGAAAAATCGATCTGAATTTTCTCACTGAGAAACTAGGTAACGAAGGAATCGACAGCTTATTGGTTGAAGGCGGAGGAACAGTTAACTTCAGCTTTGCCAAAGAAAAACTAGTGGATAAAGTCTATGCCTTTATTGCTCCAAAACTAATTGGAGGAAAAAGCGCAAAAACAGGAATGGAAGGTGATGGCTTTGCAAGTTTAAGCGAAGTCATCGAATTAAAAAACCTTTCTTATAAAAGAATTAAAAACGATTTATTAATAGAAGCCTATACCTAATGTTTACCGGATTAATTGAAGAAATTGGAAAAATAAGCAAGATCGCAAAAGGAATTAATTCCTATCAGTTTAGCATACAAGCTAAAAAAGTATTGAGCGATATCAAGTTAGGTGATTCCATAGCTACCAATGGAGCTTGCCTGACCGTTGTGGAAAAAACAAACACAGGCTTTACAGTGGATATAATGGCCGAAACCGTGAAGCGTACCAATTTCGGCAAAATGAAACTTGGTGAAGCTGTAAACTTAGAACGTGCTATGCAATTATCCGACCGACTCGGAGGACATCTCGTTTCCGGTCATATAGATGGAATAGGCAAAATAGGCAACATTAAAAAAGAAGATATTGCAACAATAATTAGCATAGAAGCTCCTAAAGAATTACTCAATCAAATGCTAAAAAAAGGTTCTATTGCTATTGATGGTATTTCATTAACCGTAATAGACATCGGCAATAAAGAATTTCAAGTAAGCATTATCCCTCACACTTCACAAGAAACAACACTTTTAAAAAAGAGTGTAGGCGATTTTGTTAATCTGGAAACCGATATGATTGGTAAATATATTATGCGCTTTTTAAACATAGATAAAAAAGAAAATTTAACTCAAGCTAAACCTTCCAAAGTAAATATGGACTTTTTAGCCGAAAACGGATATTTATAATGAACAAACATTTTAACTCTATTGAAGAAGCATTAGCTGATATTAAAAATGGCAAAATGCTCATTGTTGTTGATGATGAAAACAGAGAAAATGAAGGCGACCTATTAATGGCTGCTGAATTTGCTACTCCTGAGGCTGTCAATTTTATGGCTACTCACGGTCGAGGACTAATCTGTACTCCAATGACTTCCGCCCGATTAAACGCATTAGGAATTGGTTCTATGGTGCAAAACAATACCGATCCACATAATACAGCTTTTACTGTTTCTGTAGATGCAAAAGAAACCAAAACAGGTATCTCAGCTTTTGAACGTGCATTTACTATTGAGCAATTGCTAAACCCTGCATCTAAAGGTGTCGACTTTAATCGACCCGGGCATATATTTCCCTTAGTGGCAAAAGAAAATGGCGTTCTTGAGCGTGCAGGTCATACAGAAGCAGCTGTTGATTTAACTCGTATTGCGGGTTTAAAACCCGCAGGTCTTATCTGCGAAATAATGAATAAAGACGGCAATATGGCACAACTTCCCGAGCTTATAAAATTCAAAGAAAAGTACAACCTAAAACTCATTAGTATTGCCTCTTTGATTGAATACCGCAGGAAAACAGAAAGCATGGCTCATTTTATAACTAAAGTAGAAATGCCCACAAAACACGGTAATTTTCAAGCCTATGGTTTTACGCATAAAATAACAGGAAAAGAGCATATTGCATTAGTAATGGGAGATATTAAAGACAATCAACCCGTTTTAGTGAGGATGCATTCCGAATGTCTGACAGGAGATGTTTTTGGCTCTTTACGATGCGATTGTGGCGAGCAGTTAAACGAAGCGATGAGACGCATTGCAAAAGAAGGAAGAGGAGTTTTAATTTATCTCCGTCAGGAAGGAAGAGGCATTGGCTTAATGAATAAATTAAAAGCCTATAAATTACAAGATGCCGGAATGGATACCGTAGAAGCTAACGAAGCCTTGGGATTTGCTCCCGACATGCGCAATTACACCATAAGCGGTGAAATTCTGAACTATTTGGGCGTTCAAAAAATAAAATTAATGACAAATAATCCCGATAAGATTAATGCTCTTAGAGATTATGGAATTAACATTGTTGAACGAGTACATATTGAAATGAATCACAACGAAAAAAATCAATTTTATATGAAAACTAAAGCCCTGAAAATGGGACATATCTTACACGGATTACATATTGAAAAAACAAAATTAAAAAAATAAAAAAAAATGAAAACATTAGAAGGAAATTTACAAGCTGGTAATCATAAATTTGGGATTATTATTGGTCGCTTTAACGAGTTTATCGGAAGCAAACTATTAGACGGTAGTCTCGACGCTTTAAAAAGACATGGTGCTTCTGAAGAGAATATCGAAATTGCATGGACTCCCGGTGCATTTGAAATTCCACTTGTTGCAAAAAAAATGGCCGAAACAAAAAAATATGATGCCATTATTTGCTTGGGAGCCGTCATTCGTGGAGCTACTCCACACTTTGATTATGTTTCAGCAGAAGTATCAAAAGGTATTGCACATGTCTCTTTAGAAACGGGGATTCCGGTCATTTTCGGTATTTTAACTACCGACAGTATAGAGCAAGCCATAGAGCGTGCTGGCACTAAATCGGGGAATAAAGGTTTTGATGTTGCAGTTACTGCCATTGAAATGATAAACCTGATGAGAACAATTGAAGAATAATCCTTTTTTTCGGGCTTTTTGAAAACAAAAATATTCTATCTTTGAGCCTTAAAAATATCTTAAAATAGAAAACATGGCACTTGAATTTACCGATGCAAATTTTGACGAATTAGTATTAAAATCAGACGTTCCCGTAATTGTTGATTTATGGGCAGTTTGGTGTGGCCCTTGCCGTATGGTAGGTCCCATTGTAGAAGAAATAGGAAATGAATACAGAGGACAAGCAATTGTTGGGAAACTCGATGTAGATAATAACCCGGAAATTGCTCGTCGTTATAGCATCAGAAATATTCCAACTATTTTATTCTTTAAAAATGGAGAAATAGTTGACAAACAAGTGGGCGCTGTTCCAAAACAAGTACTTGTAGGAAAATTAGAACCTCTTTTGTAAGAAGCCCGTTCATTACGATACAAACCGATAAGATAATCTCTTATCGGTTTTTTTATATCAAAAAAGCCGATTGATTACAATCGGCTAAACAAGATGGTTATCCCCTTCCACATTGCTCAATTTCTTAAAAAACCGGCAGCCCCCTATCCTACCGGTTTATGCGCAAATTTATTGCCTAATCAGGCATGGGGGTAATTTTTAAGCCAATTATCTCTTCTCCTTCTTAGGAGCTTCAGGTGTAGTTGAGCCCGCTTGTGATGCTTTTGGACTTAATAATACCATTGTTCCTAATGCCGTAAACGCAGCATAAGTACCAACTTTCTTTATCGCTTCTTTACGAGTTATCTTTTTTTGTTTGCTATTTTGATTTTTCATTTTTTCTTTATTTTATTTGAAACAGGCTCAAAGTCAGAAAAACATGGAATAAACTCCAACTCCTTGCCTATTTCTTTATTTTATCTTTATTTTCTTTTTATTTCCATTCTGTCATTCAAGCGAAGAGAGAAATCCATTTGTTATGTTTTAAAGATATCTCTCCGTCAACCGACGAGTCGATGTAAATGGGTGATGTTTGAAATGAAGAAGAAATGGCAATATATGCTCACCCCTTCTCCACTTCATCACCTTATCCTTTCCTTACTTCACCCAATTTACTTTCTCACTCACAATACCTTTGCTATTGCTAATTTGGATAATGTAAATACCCGACTGCTCATTAAACATCAAACGATTTTGGGTACCTAATTGCAGATCAAAGCTTTTTACCAATTTTCCTTGGATATCATAAACCTTTGCTGTTGTATTTTCTTCTATACTTCCATTAATCAAAAGTTGATTATTAGCAGATTGAGCGTACACACTGAAGTTAAGTCGATCTAAATCGGCTGCAGCAAGCGCAGATTTAAAACTTGTATGCAAATAGAAACGACCTGTTCCTGTATTGGCTTCATCCAAAGTAATTGTATAAACACTTTGCTCTGTTTCAAAAGCAGTAAAAACACCCAGTTCTCTATCTTCTAAAACAGCTACATAATCTTCGGGCAAATTGCTTACTTCTGCTTTAAAAGTGATAACACTTCCTGCCTCTGCATCAAGTCCTATAGGAACAATCAAATGTTCGTAATCAGTGGGTAAACATTGTACCATAAAATCTACACCATTATCATCCACTAATTGGCTATAAAGAGCAAAATTTGGGTTTGCATTGAATAAACCTGCATCATAACCAACATCCAAACCTCTAGTCATACTTTCTTGATAAGAAACTTGCGTACTTGTTTTTGCTTCTTCAGTTTCTGCGCTAAGTTTAATTCTTGCCCAAGAAGTATTTGCTGTTTTTTTAAAAGCAACAGTTGTTTGATGGCTCTGCATTGCGGTTGTTATAGCAAAGCTTCCTCCTCCACTTTTTGATTTTACAAAGAATCCTTGTCCAACTTGTAAATAATCTTGATCAAATTCTTCGGCAGGATTACTAGAAACATGGTTGATAATTTTATAGCTTGTTGAAGCTTGATCCCAAATATACAATGCCGTAAAACTTGGATCTAATACAGAACTATTATCAGTAAGTAAATTATTAGTTCCGCCATCACTATTAGCCGCAATAGCACTGGTAAATGGATTACTTAATAGATTCCATCCATTTCCATCACGCGTGAGCGTTGCATTTACAGTAGCTGTATTTGGAGTGCCTTGGAAATAGGCTGCTCCGCTTGTAGCATTTTTAACAACATAGCCTTTACCCAAAACCATAACTCCAGCTGCACTTGCTAAATAATCAGAAGCCCAAGAGTCTGAACTTTCAACATAATCTTTCATTTTATAATTTGTAGCGTCATTAACTAAATTTGATGATGATATATAATCAGAAATCAAGTAATCACTAAAAGGAGAACCCGTTAGATGCCATTCGTTACCCACCATATAACGATGAAATTCAACATCAGCAGCTCCAGTATAAGCTCCTCCAATAATTAAGGACCCTGTAGATGAAGCGTCTGATACTAAACCAAGTGTGGCAGTCGCTGCCAATTCAATATCGTAACAATCTGCTGACAATGCAATTTCTGGTTGATTTGCTGGTGCATTGTCAATAAATACATCATCATAAGCCTGAGGAAGAACTCCAAAATCCCAGTTCGTAGTGGTATTCCATACGGTAGAAGTTGTACCTGTCCAAGTGATTGGAGCTTGAAAAAGATAGGCGGAACCAGCACGTGCCGATCCATCCACTTCATTTTCAGAATCTCCAACAAGAATATAATTATCTACAATAGCAACAGCGCTTCCAAAAGCGTCATTAGATTCTCCATCAGCAGCTGTTAATTTCGCGGTTTCAGTAGTAGCTGTAGCCCAACTTCCTGAAGGCTTTTCAAATACATAAGCTGCTCCTTGAGAATTACTATAGAGACCTAAACCTACAACAACGTTATTACCAGATATACTAACAGACCATCCAAACTCATCAGAAGATGCGGCATCAGAAGCCCTTAGTTTCGCTGTTTCAATAGCATTAGCCCAACCTGATATTGGTTTTTCAAAAACATAAGCAGAACCACTATTTGATCCATTATCATCATCATTATATGCTCCTGCGACAATTACATCACCTGAAAGGCTAACCGAATTTCCAAAGTAATCTGTATTTCCTCCATCTGAGGGAAGAAGTTTTGCTGTTTCTGTATCATTACCCCAAGCTAAACCCGTATTTACAAAAACGTAAACGGCTCCCGGACGTGTACCATGACCAGCATCAAAAGCATTGGAAGAACCAACAGCTATCGTAGCATCCTGAATACTTACTGAACGCCCAAAATAAATGGCTGTGTTTAAATCTGATGCCGTTAATTGCCCTGTCTGAGCCATGCTTGACAACTCCGCACCTATTTTTTCAAAAACATAAACCGATCCTGATCGGGTTGCACCTACAACATCATTCCAAGCGCCAACAACAGCGGTCGTACCCGAAAGTCCAACACCTAATGCTACCGAGTATCCAAAATAATCATCTGCCGCAGCATCATTAGAAACTAATTTTACGGTTTCAGTCATATCCTCCCATCCAGTAGTTGGCTTTTTAAAAAGATAAGCAGCTCCTGTACCTGCATGCATATAGGATCCAACCATAATAATATCGTTATTTATATCCACAGAGAAACCAAATTTATCCCCATGGGCACCATCACTTGGTTTTAATACGGCTATTTTGGCCCAATTAAGACCATCAAATTCCAAAACTTCAACAAAATTTCCATAGTCAAAATCATTTCCAATAACAGCTATATTGCCTTCAATGGCCACAGCGCCACCCATCTTTAAATCCTTTGTTGAATTGTATTTTCGAGGGTATAATTTAGCCGTCTCTGTACCGCTAGCCCAACTTCCCAAAGGCTTGTTAAAAATATAAGCCGAACCACTCCAATCACCATGATCATCATCCCTATTAGCTCCTATCGCAATTCGTTCACCTGAAATACTTACCGATGCACCAAACTGTTCATCGTTAGCAGCATCTGAAGCTGTTATTTTTGCTGTTTCAGTAGCTGTACTCCAGCTACCAGAAGGCTTTTCAAAAACATAAGCAGAACCTTTATCACTGTTATCGTAAATTGCCCCAACAACAATAATGTCACTTGAGATGCTTACTGAACTCCCAAAATTATCACCTCCACTTCTATCGGAAGCCGTTAATTTGGCAGTCTCAGTTGCATTAATCCAACTACCAGTTGGTTTTTCAAAAACATACGCTGCACCACGATCATAATCCTTACCTAAAACTCCAATTACAATTGTAGTTCCTGAAATGCAGACAGATTTCCCAAAATTATCACCAGCATCATCATCAGAAGCAAGTAATTTAGCGGTTTCCGTCATATCTCCCCAACCTAAAGAAGGCATCTCAAAGACATAAGCAGAACCACTACCATTACCTCCATCATCATCATATGGAACACCTACAACTATAACTTCTCCAGAAATAGAAACAGCATATCCAAAATGATCACCATAACCAATATCGGAAGAGATTAATTTTGCGGTATGTGTTGATGTAGTTACCCAGCCGCCTGAACTTGGCTTTTCAAATACATAGGCGGCACCATCGGAAGCCATATAATCCGCTCCAACAACAATTACATCGCCAGAAACACTAACTGAAGCACCAAAATAATCACCAAAATCAGTCTCTGATGCAGCAATTATCGCTGTTTCAGTCATATCCTCCCAGCCTGTTGGTGGTTTTTCAAAGATATAGGCAGAACCCGAATTACCTCCTGAAGCATCACTATTTGGAGCTCCAACAATAATAACATCGCCAGAAATACTCACCGAACTACCAAACTCATCATCAATAGCCGCATTAGAAGCGGTCAGAATTGCTAAAGTATCATAGGCTCCTGCGTTATTATAAAAAACGTAAGCAGCACCTTTTTCTTTATAAGAAGTACTTCCAATAACAACGATATCTCCATCGACAGCCACGGCGTCGCCAAATTTATCATAAGAATTATGGGCAACCACAGGATATTCCGATAGTTGTGCTACTTCCTGAAATTGAGCAAATGAATTGAAGCCCAAAAGCAAGAATAGACTAATTAAAAAGTAAAATCTCTTTTCCATGTTTTTTGTTTTAAAATGTTTAATAATTAGGTGATGAAGAGACCAGACAATGGCGAGGAGTTCTTAGTTTTTTTATTCTGTCTTTTCAAATTCAAACATAGAAAAGAGATATATTTGCTAGTGTTCAAAAAAACAATATCTTTATTCAAAATAGCAATACTTTTCAAAGTCCTGTTTTACACAACTTTAAATACAAATAAATTGCTGTTTAGTAAAGTAAATTGCTGTTTTGACTAGTAAACACGATGTTTGAGATAAAAATTGCCGCCTTATTATTCTCTGTATATGCCCCCTTATCGTGGTTAATTGCGATGATCATGTCAGGAATACATAAAAAACCCATTAAGCGTCATTTAATGCTTTTGATGGCAGCAGCAAGTTTTGTTTATATTATGACCTATGCTAAATTTCAGGGTCATCTCGATTTCTATACCGTCTTATTTCCTATTCAAGCCTTGGCAGTACCTTTACTATTTCCTCTCTTTTATCTTTATTTCCGTACAATCACATCGGAAAAAGTAGAATATAATTGGAAATATTTTATTCATTATGCCATGCCTATACTACTATCCATCATCTATTTAATTATCAGCAAAATATGGATGAATGATGAAGAGGAAAAGCGATTTATGATAAATTTACTAAATGGAAAACTATTAGAGGGAAGTAAATTTGTGTTTGGTTATTACTTTTTTGGTTTCGGACGCTTATATTATCTTTTATCCTCCATTTTTTATCTGATTTTGATTAGTCGATGCTATTCAAAATACAGAGTTCTGATATTAAATATTTTTCCAACCGATTATACCAAAGAGTTGAATTGGGTGAAAGGCATAGGATTTTTATTGTTTGGCGTAGCTATATTAAATATTGTTATTCATTATATGCGAAATAATAATTTAGCATCACATGAGTTATTAATAGCTGTATCTTATTTTACATTTGGAGCATTTTTCTACATCTTGGGTTTATATGGATTTCGTCAGAAAGAGGTGTACAATACAGCAGAAATTGTCAAAACAGAAAATTTCAAAGAAGATGTTCGAATATTGAAAAAAGATATAGAAGACTATTTAATGAGAAGCAAAATATATTTAAACTCAGATATCAATATTTACCATTTGTGCAATACTTTTAAAACCAATCGCACCTATTTATCGGCAGAGATTAACAAGCAATTTGGTATGAATTTCCGGTACTTAATTAATTCCTACCGTATACAAGAAGCTAAAAAGCTTATTGCTCAAGCTAAAGAAAAAGAAACAGTATCTAATTTTGAGCAAATTGCTATTGACTCAGGATTTAATTCCTATGGCTCCTTTCTACGCGTTTTTAAAATGATGGAAAATGTTTCTCCAAGTAAATTCTATAAAACAATAGAGAAATATAAAAGACAGGAGTAAGAGTTATTTAAAACGGGTTAAGTTTACAACTATAGCATTTATTATCAATAAGATAAGATTAATACATCCTTATCGAAAAATATATTTCTCTATTTTAGTCAGATATTTCACAACGTTCATCATAACGAAAAAGTATATACAGCAGAACTATAAATACGCTTTAAATAAAGAAGTTGTTTAGTTTAGTTTTCTTTTATTCAAACTCAATTAAAAGTTGATTTTTCCTCACCATATCACCATCTTTTACATGGATTGCCTTTACTTTTCCATCTATAAAAGATTTAACTTCATTATTCATCTTCATAGCATCTAAAATCATCAGTCTATTTCCACGTATAACAGCATCTCCAACTTTTACTTGCATTTCGCGAATAGTACCCGGTATAAATGCTAATAAGGCCTTAGTATTAAGCGGCTTATAACTCTCTCGATTTTTGTATGAATCGGGAATACGAGTATAGTACACTGAATTCTCGATATAAAACGCATCAAATTTCTCTTCAGCATTTACCTTTTTAATCTTCTTTTTTCTCTTAGCCATAATCTAAAGATTAAAATGGTGGAACACCATGTTTTTTATCTGCAATAACAACTGATTTGGAAGAAGAAATTTCCAAAGCGTGTATCAACATCTTACGTGTTTCGGATGGCTCAATAACAGCATCAACATATCCATAAGCAGCGGCTACATACGGGTTAGCAAACTTTTGTTTATACTCTTCTATCTTTTCTTGACGAATTTTATCAGGATCTTTTGCATTTTTAATTTCATTTCTGAAGATAATATTTGCAGCACCCTCAGGACCCATAACAGCAATTTCGGCCATTGGCCAAGCAAAAACAAAGTCGGCACGTAAATGATGAGAACACATAGCAATATATCCTCCACCATATGCTTTACGCATAATAACAGTTAATTTAGGCACTGTTGCTTCGGAATAAGCATATAATATTTTTGCCCCATGACGAATTACTCCTGCATGCTCCTGATCTACACCGGGCAAATAACCCGGAAGATCGACCAAAGTTAAAAGTGGAATATTAAATGCATCGCAATAGCGGATAAAACGAGCAGCTTTATCAGAGGAATCTACATCTAATACACCTGCCAAAACAAGTGGCTGATTTCCAATAATACCAACTGTCTGACCATCAATACGAGCAAAACCAATAACAATATTTGCTGCCCAAAGTGCCTGAACTTCAAAAAATTCGGAATCATCAGCCAAAGATTTAATAATATGACGAACATCATAAGGTTGGCGAGGGTCACTCGGCATTATATCGTCAATCTTATATAAACGTGTTTTAGGTGGCTTCTTTGGGAAACTATCAGCTTTTTTAGTATTGTTCCAAGGAATATAAGTACAAAGTTGTTTTATCTGATCAAAACATTCTTGCTCGCTTTCGGCATAAAAATGAGCATTGCCAGTTTTCTCGGCATGAACTCTTGCTCCACCAAGAGCTTCCATAGAAATTTCTTCACCTAATACTGTTTTGATAACTTCAGGACCGGTAATAAACATTTTAGAAATCTTCTCAACCACAAAAACAAAATCGGTTAATGCCGGACTGTAAACAGCACCTCCGGCACAAGGACCTAGAATAACAGAAATTTGCGGAATAACTCCTGAAGACTGAGTATTACGATAGAATATTTCTCCATAACCTGCCAAAGAATTTACACCTTCCTGAATACGTGCTCCACCAGAATCGTTAATTCCGATTAAAGGCACTTTCATTTTCATGGCCTGATCCATGATTTTAGTAATTTTCTTAGCATGAGCATATCCTAAAGATCCTCCTGCAACGGTAAAATCCTGAGCATAAATACAAACCGGATGTCCATATATTAATCCTGTACCAATAATAACCCCATCACCGGCTAAATATTTCTTATCCATATCAAAATCTCTTGCTGCATGCTCAACAAATAGATCATACTCATGAAAAGATTTAGGATCAAGAATAGCTATAACACGTTCTCGAGCAGTTAGCTTACCACCTGCTTTTTGTTTTTCAATGGCCTTTGAACCACCACCGGAAAGAGCTTCTCTCATACGATGCTTCAAATCCAAAGATTTCTGCTTTAACGACATAATTTAAAAAAATTTCGTTTATGATAAAATCACAATAATGAAGTGACAAAAGTAAATTAATTTGCAATTAATACAATCGTTATTAGAATAACAATTGTATTAATTCGATAAATTAAGGTTTATTAACATTCCGTTATTCCTCCTTTAAAATACCCTCTAATCTAAGTGCCTGATTTAAAGATAATTTTTGATTTCTTTAAGTAAGATAGATTTTGGTTTAACACCAACCAACTGCTTAACCATTTCTCCATCTTTAAAAATAAAAATGGTTGGTATATTACGAATAGCCAGTTTTGCTGCTACACGTTTATTTTGATCAACATCTAATTTTCCTATTTGGACTTCCCCTGCCATATCATTAGCTAAATCGTTAATAATAGGACCTTGTATTCTACAGGGAGCACACCACGGTGCCCAACAATCAATTAAAGTAATTCCTTTGGAGATTATTTTATCAAAATTAGTATCTGTTATAATCAAAGTATGCACACTGGATTCAGGAGCATCACCAGAAGTCAATAAATCTCGCATTTTGTACATGCGATATATTAAAAATATAACCACTACTCCTAAAAGAGCTACGGGTAAAATTAATTTTAAATTTGCTTCTAATAATATCATAAATTTTATATTAGTTTTAAAATAGACTTAATAATAATTTCTTTTGATTGAATACCCTGATAACGAGCTACAGCCTTACCATCTTTATACAGAATAAGTAAAGGAATATTTCTAACTCCCTCCTTATTACTAATTACCTTATTATCGTTAACATCAACTTTAAAAACATCGGCAATATTGGCAACTTCTTTTGCAATTTCATCTAAAACCGGATTTTGATCTAAACAAGGTTGACACCAGGAAGCCCAAAAATCGACAAGAACTATACCTTGAGAAATCTCATCATCAAAATTCATAAGATTTAAATGCCTAATCATCAACTTTTTTTTTTAGTCGGCAAAGATATATTTTTTTAGTTCAAAAGAGATTTGAATGAAAATTATTTAGGAATCCTTCTAAAGCTTAGTTCCGCAACGTTTACAATACTTGGCATCATCGTCGTGTTTATCAAAGTAGCAATTATCACAGACCTGAGTGTTTAACTGTTGACTTTTAGTTTCTGCTTTTTGCATTTCAACAGTAATTATTCCGGTGGGGACAGCAATAATAGCATAACCTAAAATCATTACAATTGAAGCTATAAATTGTCCTGCAACCGTAACGGGGGCTATATCGCCATAACCAACAGTTGTAAGAGTTACTATCGCCCAATATATTCCGCGCGGAATACTGGTAAAGCCACTCTCCGGACCTTCAATCAAATACATTAAAGAGCCCATCAAAAACACAACGGTCATAACAACTTCAAGAAATACTAATATCTTATGGCGACTTGCCATAAAAGAATTTTTAAGTAATTCTGTAGCACCAATAAAGCGTCCGAGTTTTAATATTCTGAAAATACGTATCATACGAAAAATACGAATAACCATTAAATATTGGCTTCCAACAATTATTATACTCAGGTAAGTAGGAAGAATAGCCAGCAAATCTATTATGCCATAAAAAGAAAAGATATAATTTTTAAAAGGCTTATTAACAGTATATATCCGAAGAATATATTCAATAGTAAAAGCAATGGTAAAAAACCATTCGATACCATAAAACAAATCAGACATTTTGCTATGAATTTGTGGTACGCTATCAATCATAACAACAAAAACACTAAGCATAATAAACACCAAAAGTAAAATATCAAACATTTTACCCAATGGGGTATCTGCCTCAAATATAATCTGATGTAATTTATCCCGAGTTGTCTCTTTTGTTTTATTTACCATTATAATTTATTCATCTGTATCATCCACCGCAATTAGCATCTCATAAGGAACTATTATGTTAAATTCCTTATTTGTTATAGCGCTTGTTCCAATAAATGTAATTAGCCACAAACCATCCTCAGCATCATTATTTCCGAAGAAAAAAAATTCATTTTTTTCTATTCTTTGATGATTAAACTCCTCTCTAACATATAGTGCACTTGGACTCTGAATTTTAACTTGGTCTAAGAAAATATCTTCCGAGACACATCGAGCTTCAAACCTAGCCTGAGCAATAGAAGGCAATCTTACAAGAAATGATATTCCATCATTATTGGATGGATCTAATGTTTTTTTACACGAATTAGTCAAAGCAAAAATAGCAACTACAATTATCGAAAATAATATTTTATTCATCACCTTGTTCTAATTATTACAAATTAAACAAAAATACAGCAAACTGCCTAAAAATAATTTTAACCCAAATTTTTATCCCTAATAGGCATTTAGAATAAGGATTACAAAATCCGGTATATATTAAAAAAGCCGATTCAAAAATCGGCTTTAATCTATCTTAAAAAGACAATTAGTTTAATGTCTTTATAGAAAATTTCTCTTCATAACTTTCCACGGGAGCACAAGTACAGAATAAATTCCGATCGCCATAAGCATCGTCAATTTTTCCTACCGGAGCCCAATATTTATCATCATTAGACCATGGTCTTGGAAAAGCCGCAGTTTTACGTGAATATGGAAAATCCCATTCATCAGAAGCTATTAAATCGGCTGTATGAGGAGCATTTTTAATTAAGTTATTTTCCTTATCAGCTTTACCATCTTCTATTTCACGAATCTCTTCACGAATAGAATGCATAGCATCGATAAAACGATTTAACTCAGATAGAGGCTCACTCTCTGTTGGCTCAACCATTAAAGTTCCATGAACAGGGAAAGCTACTGTTGGAGCATGGAATCCATAATCCATTAACCGTTTAGCAATATCAATAACAGGTAAAGCGGCAGAGTGCATAAAGCTGTTACAGTCCAAAATCATTTCGTGTGCAACACGATTATTTTCGCCGGTATATAATATTTGATAATCTTCTTTTAGTGAATCTTTCAAATAATTTGCATTAAGAATTGCCATTTTAGTAGCATTTGTTAAGCCTTCGCCACCCAATAATTTAATATAAGCATAAGAAATGGGTAAAACACTTGGGCTACCAAAAGCAGCAGATGCTACTGCTGAGATTGCATTTTCTCCACCTGCTTCAACAACAGGATTTCCGGGAAGAAATTGTTTTAAATGTTCAGCAACACCAATTGGACCAACACCAGGGCCTCCTCCACCATGAGGAATAGCAAATGTTTTATGAAGATTTAAATGGCAAACATCGGCACCAATACGACCGGGATTAGTTAAACCAACCTGTGCATTCATATTTGCACCATCCATATAAACCTGTCCACCATAATTATGAATAATATCCATAATATCTAAAACAGAGGCTTCAAAAACACCGTGAGTAGAAGGATAAGTTATCATTAAAGCACCTAATTTTTCTTTATTAGCTTCGGCTTTTGCTTTAAGATCGTCCATATCAATCTCTCCTTTTTCGTTGGCTTTTACCACCACCACATCAAAGCCTGCCATAACAGCACTTGCCGGATTAGTTCCGTGTGCCGATGATGGAATCAAACAAACTTTACGATCGAAATTTCCTTGACTTTGATGATACGCTCTAATTACTAAAAGACCCGTATATTCTCCACTAGCACCAGAATTAGGCTGAAACGACATTGCAGCAAAGCCAGTAATTTCACATAAATCACTTTCTAAATTTTTAATCAACTCCTGATAACCTTCTACTTGGTTTACCGGAACAAAAGGATGAATAGCTCCAAATTCCGGCCAACTCAAAGAGAACATGCTCACCGCTGGATTTAATTTCATAGTACAAGATCCTAAAGGAATCATTGAACGGTTAAGCGACAAATCTTTAATCTCAAGTTTTTTTAAATATCGCATCATTTCCGTTTCGGAATGATAGCTGTTAAAAACCTGATGTTCAAGAAATACTGACTTTCGTTTAAAAGCCTCAGGAATAATGCTCTCCATCACCTCATCGTCCATTGCTATAGATTCATTCTCATTATTTACCAAAGCAAAAACTTCAAGAATATCGTTTAAATCTTCAATACTAGTTGTTTCGTCTATACTAATTCCAATGGTATTTTCTGAATAGCGGAAATTGATTTCTCGTTCCTCAGCCAATCCACGAATAGTATCTATATTTTCAACATCAACAATATTCAAAGTATCAAAATAGACTTCATTGCTTTGCTTAAAGCCAAGGCTTTCCAAACCACTTTCTAAAGCCACAGCATTTTGATGAATATCAGCAGCAATAGCTTTTATTCCTTCAGGACCGTGATAAACGGCGTACATTGCCGCCATAGAAGCAAGCAACGCCTGAGCTGTACAAATATTTGAAGTCGCCCTTTCGCGTTTAATATGTTGCTCACGTGTTTGCAGAGCCATACGTAAAGCAGGTCGTCCGTAAACATCTTTTGACACCCCAATAATACGACCGGGCATATTTCTTTTATATTTTTCGGTAGTTGCTAAAAAACCGGCATGTGGACCACCATAGCCCATTGGAATACCAAAACGTTGTGTAGAACCAACAACAGCATCTGCGCCCCATTCACCGGGAGGAGTTAAAAGAACCAAACTCATCAAATCGGCGGCAACAGTTAATACTCCATTTTGAGCATGTACTTTTTCGGCAAACCGACTATAATCTTTTACTTCTCCTTTATCATTTGGATATTGTACAATAGCACCAAAAAAGTCTTCATTATAATCAAAAGAATCAAAATCACCATAAACCAATTCTATTCCTAAAGGCTTAGAACGTGTTTCTAAAACCGCTTTAGTTTGAGGGAAAAGTTGATTATCGACAAAATATTTTTTCACTCCAGCTTTTGCCATAGTACGTGGACGAGCGTTAAAAGACATTATCATTGCTTCGGCAGAAGATGTTCCCTCATCGAGTAAAGAACAATTTGACAAAGGCATTGCCGATAAATCAGAAACCAAAGTTTGAAAATTCAACAAGGCTTCCAAACGACCTTGAGAAATTTCTGCCTGATAAGGAGTATAAGATGTATACCATCCCGGATTTTCAAGCATATTACGCTGAATAACTGCCGGAGTGATGGTATTATAATAACCCATTCCGATATACGTTTTAAACAATTTATTTTTCGCTCCTAAGTCTTTAAGATGCTGAATATACTCATATTCATTCATCCCTACCGGTAAATTAAGTGGTTTTTCCAATTGCAATCCTTTAGGAAGCGTTTGTTCAATTAGTTCGTCCAATGAATTGGCCCCTACTTTTTTCAACATTGCGACTATTTCATTAGCTCTCGGGCCTATATGTCTATCTTCAAAATTATTGCTTATCATTTCTTAAAATTAAATAGAACTATGTGAGTGTTAATTGAATTTGCGTAGCAAAGGTATAAATCTTTAAGCTAAAAAAAGTTTAAATACGACAAAATGTGAAATGATTAACATAGTTTAGTATTAATCAAAATTACATAGCATACAGAGCTGCATATTAAGGTATTTACAATAAACTTTCTTTGCTAATTATTCTTTATTAAGCATTAAAAAAGGGCGACTTAAAATAAAGTCGCCCTCCATATATTTATAGCAATACGATTAACTATTAATACGCATTTTATAGAATGATCTGTACACAAAATAAAGGGCAACAGCTAAGAAAGCAAGACCAAAATAATGAGCAGTCCCCTTAAACATAGGCGAAATAGCAATTTCCATAGCCAATAAACCAAATAAAGTGGTAAACTTAATAACTGGATTTAAGGCTACTGAAGACGTATCTTTAAACGGATCTCCAACAGTATCACCAACAACAGAAGCTTCGTGTAAAGCTGTTCCTTTTTCTTGCATATCCACTTCAATTACTTTTTTAGCGTTATCCCAAGCACCACCAGCATTGGCCATAAATATAGCTTGGTATAATCCAAAGAAAGCGATAGAAAGCAAGTAGCTAATAAATAAAGAAACAGGAAGAAAGTTACCATCTTCTGTTGGAGCAGAAAGGAAAGCAAATGCTAAAGCAAAACTAAATATAGCAATAAAAATATTCAACATCCCCTTTTGAGCATATTTAGTACAAATCTCAACAACTGCTTTCGACATTTTGATATCTGCTTTTTTAGGTGCATTAGGATCAAGATTAATATTGTCTTTGATAAATGCTGTAGCACGAGAAGCACCAGTAGTTACCGCTTGAATACTAGCTCCTGAGAACCAATAAATAACAGCGCCACCCAATAAGAATCCAAAGATTGTATAAGGATTTAATAAGTTAAGAACCTCTGCAGGTTCCACACCCAAAGAATGCTTTATAGTTAGAATCAATGCAAAAATCATAGTTGTTGCACCAACTACTGCAGTACCAATAAGTACTGGTTTTGCTGTAGCTTTAAAGGTGTTTCCTGCGCCATCATTAGCTTCTAAGAAATATTTTGATTTTTCAAAATCTGGAGTAAATCCAAAATCTTTTTCAATTTCGGCAGTAACAGCTTCTCTATTTTCTTCTATTAAAGATAACTCATAGATAGATTGAGCATTATCAGTTACAGGGCCATAACTATCAACTGCGATGGTTATAGGACCCATACCCAACATACCAAAAGCTAGTAACCCAAAAGAAAAGATTGAAGGATAAATCATCATATCACCCAAACCAAAAGTTGATGCATAATAAGCAACAAACATCAAGAAGAAAAATACCATTCCTTGCCAGAATGCACTGAAATTACCAGCAACTAAACCAGAAAGAATATTTAATGATGCTCCACCTTCTTTAGAAGCTTCAACAACCTCTTTAACGTGGATTGATTTAGGACTAGTAAATAATTTCGTAAACTCAGGAATTAAAGCAGCACCTAATGTACCAGCACTAATAATAACAGATAAGCTTATCCATAAATTGTTTGGTAAATCGTAAATTAAAAAATAACTAGCCAAGAAAGTAACACCAATAGAAAGTAATGATGCAATCCAAACTAAAGAAGTTAAAGGTTTTTCGAAATCCAAATCATCAGCATCGTTGTATTTGGCTTTAGTGATTGCACCATTAATCCAGAAAGAAACAATAGAGGTAATAATCATTAAAATACGCATTACAAAAATCCAAACTAATAATTGAGTTTGTAATGTAGGATCTGTCATTGCAAGAAGAATGAATGAAATCAATGCAACGCCTGTTACACCATAAGTTTCAAAACCATCGGCTGTTGGGCCAACAGAATCACCTGCATTATCACCAACACAATCGGCAATAGTACCAGGGTTACGAGGATCATCTTCTCCAATTTTGAAGATCACTTTCATTAAATCGGATCCAATATCTGCAATTTTAGTAAAAATACCACCTGCGATACGTAAGGCAGAAGCGCCAAGAGATTCGCCAATAGCAAAACCAATAAAGCTAGCTCCAGCATACTCGCCGGGAACAAACATTAAAATAATAAGCATCATTGTGAGCTCCAAAGAAATTAAAACAACACCTATACTCATTCCTGCATTCAGTGGAATATTTAATAATTTAATTGGTTTCTTTTCTAATGAAGCAAAAGCCATACGTGAGTTTGCTAAAGTATTCATACGAATACCAAACCAAGCAACAGCATAGGAACCTAAGATTCCGAGAACAGTCCAACCTAAGATCATTAAAACAGCACCTGGACCAAATAAATTCTCTCCTGTTACAGGATCTTTTGATAAAATACCAAAGTAAACGGCAACAGCTGTTCCGATAAAAGCAAATAGAATAAGAATAAATTTCCCTTGCTGAATTAAATACGTTTTTGATGTCTCAAAAATAACTTGAGCTACATCAAGCATTGATTTGTGAGCTCTTATTTTTTTTACTTGTAAAAATTGGTAAAAGCCGAAAAGCATTCCTGCTACTGTAATTAAGAAACCCCAGTATAAAATACTCTGTTCTTTAATTGAATCGGGAATTACAAGATCTGCCTCACTGGCCATGGTGAGCACAGGAAGCATTAACCCAACTAAAATTGCGATTAGTTTTTTCATTTAGAATTTAGATTTAGTGATTAATTTTTTAGATTGGTAATAAATGCCAAGGCGGCATTTTAGGGAAAGCGATATACTTTGGACGATTTTGTTTTCTACACAAAAATATACTGCGTTAAAACCAATCATTTTTTTTTTAATCTGATGACAAAAATAGAAAAATATGTATACACTTCTTATGCATGCATAAAAACTTTTTGTGTTTTAAATCTGCTTGTCCATCATGTTTACCATTACCGCAATAAAAATATATCGTTAATTACTATATATCAGACTATTAATTCTTAAAAATTTACTTTTAATCTATCCAAGAAAAAATATCAAACGATTGAAATTTATTCAAAAAAATTCGTTTTTACAGCATTAATTCATAAAATACAAAGAAAAAACGTCTACTTTCTTGTGTTGAAAAATATTCTAACACGTAAAAAAACAAAACCTTATAGGTAAATAAGAAAATTTTATTCTCATTTAAGTTTTTTCAATATTAGATTTACATTCTTTCTAAAAATAATGTACATTTGTGTAAGATTAAGTTCCGTATGCAAAAAATAGAGTTAAAAATAGTTGGGTTATCTTATAGTCACTCTCAAAGTAGTGCTTATGCACTTATTTTGGGCGAGGTAAATGGAAACCGCCGTTTACCAATCATTGTGGGGGGGTTAGAAGCTCAGGCTATTGCTATTGAGGTTGAGAAATTAAAACCTGCTCGCCCATTAACTCACGATTTATTTAAAACTTTTGCTGAAACATTTGATATAGAAATTAAGGAAGTTATTATTAATAAATTCCAAGAAGGGATTTTTTATTCGATACTAGTTTGTGAAAAAGATAGAGAAACTGTAGAGTTAGACTCACGCACCTCTGATGCCGTAGCTATTGCATTACGATTTAATAGTCCAATCTATACTTATGAAAGCATAATGTCGGTAGGAGGAATTGTACTTGACCCTGGTGAAGAAAACAAAAAGATATCAAAAGAACAAGGTACTGACGATAGTGAATTTATAGATTTAAGTATCAGTAATTTAAACGATCTATTACTTAAGGCAATTGAGGATGAAAACTACGAACGCGCCTCTATTATTCGCGACGAAATAAACAGGCGAAAGAAATAAGAATCTTAAAAAACCAAAATAAAGAAGGCGTTTATCAATCGATAAACGCCTTCTTTATTAGGTAAAACGATCTATTAATGATGTACTTCAACAAGTTTATCAGGGTTATGCTTGTATTTAAAAAATATTGCAAATAATACTGCAACTACTAAAGCATAGGCTGCAAATGAGAACCATATGCCATCCCATAAATACTCACCTGTTTCGGCTTTAAAAAACATATCAATCATTAAACCACTTAAAGCACTTCCAATAATTGCACCAAATCCGTTGGTCATCATCATAAAAAGGCCTTGAGCACTTGCTCTGATACTTGAATCTGATTCCATTTCAACATAAAGAGAACCGGATATATTGAAAAAATCGAAAGCCATACCATAAACTATACAAGATAGAATTATCATCCAAAGACCACCGGCTGGATCGCCTAAACCAAAAAGACCAAAACGTAATACCCAAGCAAGCATACTCATAAGCATCACTTTCTTAATTCCAAATCGTTTCAGAAAGAAAGGAATTGCAAGTATAAATAGTGTTTCGGACATTTGAGAAATAGACATTATAATGGCAGGATATTTTACAGCAAGTAAATCTTTAAACTCAGGAAGTTTTGCGAAATCGTGTATAAAAGTATCGCCATACATATTTGTTAATTGTAAGGCAGCTCCTAAAAGCATAGAAAAGATAAAAAACAAAGCCATTCTCTTTTGTTTAAATAGAGTGAAAGCCTTTAATCCCAGTGATTCCACGAAATTTTTCTTCTCTACATTTTTATTCACTTCACATTTTGGCAATGTAAAAGAATAAAACCCTAGAATTAAAGAAGCTGCTGATGCTATATAAAACTGAGCCGCTGATGTTTCAATCTTTAATAAACTAACTGTCCACATTGCAACAATAAAACCTATTGTTCCAAATACTCTTATTGGAGGATATTCTTTTACAACATCTAAATTTTGCTTTTTCAATGCAGAGTAAGCAACGGTTATTGTAAGTGAAATTGTAGGCATATAAAATATCATATTGATAAGCATAACCCAAAACATAGTTGTTGGAGACTCTACCATTGGCACAGTAAATAATATTATTGCTCCCATGATATGAAAAGACCCTAATAATTTCTCTGCATTAATCCATCTATCAGCAATTATTCCTGCCAATGCAGGCATAAATAGCGAAGCTATTCCCATAGTTGAAAAGATTGCTCCAAACTCTGCTCCAGACCATTGTTTGGTCTGAAACCAATATCCACCTATTGTTATCAACCAAGCCCCCCAAATAAAAAACTGCAGAAAGTTCATTATTGTAAGCCGTAACTTAATTCCCATAATGATTGTTGTTATTGATTTATATATTCTTAATTTTGAAAAAAAATAAAGGCAAATATAAACTAATTTCAACAAATTGTACGGCAATTAGTTGTCTCTTAATCTACTTTATAATGATTATAAACCTTAATTCAAATTCCATAAAACTTTAGCCATTATGCAACAATACATAGATTTATTAACTAGAGTTTTGAATGAAGGAACAAGAAAAGACGATCGAACGGGTACCGGTACTATAAGTATTTTTGGGCATCAAATGCGTTTTGATTTAAGTAAAGGATTCCCTGTATTAACAACTAAAAAGCTACACCTACGCTCTATTATACACGAATTACTTTGGTTTTTACAAGGTAATACCAACGTGAAATATTTGCAAGAGAACAACGTTCGCATTTGGAATGAATGGGCAGATGAAAATGGAGAGTTGGGACCTATTTACGGTTATCAATGGCGATCTTGGCCCGGGCAAAACGGAGAACATATCGATCAAATAAGCCAAATTATAGATTCAATAAAAAATAATCCCAATTCCAGACGACATATAGTGAATGCTTGGAATGTAAGCGAAATTAAAAATATGGCATTACCTCCTTGCCATATCTTATTTCAGTTTTATGTTGCCGACGGAAAATTATCCTGTCAACTATATCAACGAAGTGCTGATATTTTCCTTGGAGTACCTTTTAACATTGCTTCATACGCTTTACTCACCATGATGGTTGCTCAGGTAACCAGATTAAAACCGGGAGAATTTGTTCATACTTTAGGCGATGCTCATATTTACTTAAATCATATAGATCAAGTAAAACTTCAGCTGACGCGAAACACTTTTGATTTACCTCAAATGCACATTAACCCTGAAATAAAGTCGATTTTTGATTTTAAATACGAAGATTTTGAATTAAAGAATTATAAAACACACCCTTCTATTAAAGGCGAAATATCGGTTTAATATTTTTACTCCTCAAGTTTTAACAATTCATCATAAGGATTACCTTCTATTCCTAACATTTGTGTAAATGCAGCTTCGGTTGACAATCCTTGATGCTTCAGCTTAATAATCTCAGACCTAAATTCTGGTCCTTTTTCCTTTAGAATTTTATATTCGATGAGCATATGCCGATATGCATTTTGTTTATCGGAAGGTATATTCTGTCCAAAAATCTCTACAATAAATCTTACGGTCTCAAATTTCGCAACGGTCGACTTAATTCCTTGATGAACTTTTGTTTTTATTTCGAATCTGTTTTTATCTACAAACAACCTGTACAAAACATCTGAAAACTCATCATTATTCTCACATTCACAGACAATATCTAAATCGCTATTTGGTAAATCAATTCCTAATGGAATTGTTCCGGATAGAATTGGATTATAAGCTTTTAGCTTTTCAAATATTTGCAATTCTTTTAATTCGAAATAAGCTTCTTTTTGCCGATTATTTCCGTATTTCAAATAATCAATATTTTTAAAGTTTATCATTATTTACTGACTCCTTTAAAACTATTTAATAAAAACCGGTATAAAATAATTTTATACTTTATCACCAGTACGAGTATCTGACAAATGGATAAGCTTTTCTGTAATAATTCCTTGAAATATTGACATTACCGCCATAACCACCAACAACGTAATGGAATAAACCCAGTCAAAATATAACAAAAGTACGGGCAACCATTGTAATTTTATTCCTCTGTTATAAAGAAATACAACAAGAAACTTATCCTTAACACCTCTCGACTGTAAATCCTTCAAAAGCGGATACCAAGCGTAAATGGAACCCATCGAAATAATCCCTGCCAATACTGATATTATCCAACCTTTAATACCGGCATCCTCCCCCATATATTTTTGTATTCCTTTATTATCGATAAACAGATTTGCCAAAAACATTATAGTATAAACAAGAATAAAAATAGGAGCAATTTGTACAAGTAGACTATAAAATGAATTTAGAATAGGTGTCATTTTTTCGGGAGCAAAGAAATATACCGAAATATATACTCCCAATACTACTAGCGGGAAATACCATTTTGCAAGTCCTTGCTTTGGCTTTTTACTTTTCTTATGTTCTTCTATTTTCAAATCCATTTTACAAAACGCCAACAATAAATACAGTAATAATGGCAGTAACAATAGCCATAAAAAAAGCACTAATATTCCTATAAATTGCAAATCTCTTACCAAGAGCTTTTGCCTCAATAGGCGATTGAATTATTCCTACAGTTACCCAAGCCACCATAAAAGCAGTTACAGCAACTAAACTAACACCGTTACTTAAAAATTCACTCCCAAGAACATAAGCTGTTATAGGATTTCCAAGCATCAAACTCCCAATAAAATCACCTAACAAAGAATCTAATAATAGATTACCCGTAAACAGATTAGTAAAAAAAGAAGTTGGAATTAAAACGGTAATAATACTCACCAACAATAAGACACCAAGAATTATAGGAATAATACCCATAATTCCATTTAGTGCCGCTTTATTAGATTTTTTAATTTTTTTTATATTCATCCGTCAAAAAACTATTCAAAGTATATGTCTTTTCAATCTCGCTTTTTCAATAAACCTTTTAAAAAATTATTTTCTGCTTGCTTTCAAATCTTCTATTACTTGCATAGCCTCATAGATATAAATATCTTTTACTATAGCTTTATGCCATTCTTTATTAATTTCCATACGAGTAGAATCTGACTGAATGTAAGCATTGTCAACATCAAAGTTTTGTACATCAATAGCTAATTCGTCTTTACCTAATTCCTCAAATTTTTTCAAGTTCTCTTCTTCAAGATACTTCATTTTTGAGAACACATCAAAATTCAAAGGTTCGAGAGTTTCTTCATTTTCCTTCTTTACCAGTCTTGCTCTTTCATCCAAAAGGGTGAAAGGTTCTGAATTAGCAATACGGGCTTTACTTTTTTCTACAATTGATGAATAATTAGGAATATAATTATATGTTGGTGTATAATTCACGGCTTTAATCTCATCCCAGGGCATAGCCGATTCTTCTTCTTTTTCGCCAAAATCTATATAGCTGTATATATCAGGAAGAATAATTTCAGGAACTACACCTTTTTTCTGTGTTGCTCCACCATTGATACGATAAAATTTCTGCATAGTAAATTTAAGCGACCCGAATTTCTTATACATATTATAACGTGCTGGCATTATTCTATCCAAATCGGTAAAACGCTGTACTGTTCCTTTTCCGTAAGTAGATTTTGTTCCAACAATAATTGCTCTTTTATAGTCTTGCATTGCAGCAGCTAATATTTCTGATGCAGAAGCACTAAAGGAGTTTACCAAGATAACAAGGTTACCATCAAAGTATATTTTAGTATCATTATCACTTAAAACCTGCACTTTTCCATTACCACTTCTCACCTGTACAACAGGACCGTTTTGAATAAACAAACCTGCAATATCCACAGCATCCATTAAACTTCCACCGCCATTATTTCGCATATCCAAAATAACATTTTCAATACCTTCAGCATTAATTTTAGCAATTTCCTTTTTCATATCTTTACTACTTTTACGCCCTAAGGGATCATTAAAATTGGCATAAAAAGAAGGTAAATTTATATAAGCTATACGCATTCCATCATCGGCTTTATCTCTAATAATTGCCGACTTAGCGTAGGTTTCTTCACGAATTACTTTATCACGGATAATAGGAACCAAAAGTACTTGTCCATCAGGTTTGCGAATTGTTAAACGAACTTCGGTTCCTTTTGGACCTCGAATTAATTTTACCGCATCGTCTAATCTCATATCATAAACATCTACCGGCTCTTTATCAGCCTGACCAACTTTCATAATCAAATCTTCAGATTTCAGGTCGCCTTGTTTCCAGGCAGGACTCCCCGGAACAACTTCAACAACTCGAACATATCCGTCTTTAGTAGAAAGTGTAGCTCCAATTCCTTCAACAGTTCCAGAAAACCGTATATCAAAATCTTCTTTTAACTTAGGAGGAAAATAGCTGGTATGCGGGTCATATATAGCAGTCAAAGAATTTATATATGTACTTATCTTATCTGTATTATTAGATTGATCTATCATACGATGAAACCACTCATTATGCCTTTTAAGAATGCTTGCTCTTGCTTCTTTTTCAAGAGTTTCAAAAGATTTTATAGTAACTGTATCACTTTTTAACGCAGCTTTTTCTTGTAACTTTTGTGCTCCGTATATCTGACTAATAACTTGATATTTTAATGCTTGTCGCCAAGAATCTTTTAATTCGATAAGAGATTTAGAATATGGCAATTTATCAGTATCCATCTCTATTTTCTCGTTTATAGTGTAATCGAAAGGTTTTTCCAAAAGCTCTCTGTAAATCTGCTGAACCTCTCTACTTCTTTTCTCAATAAGTTCTACACTCAAATTAAAGAAATCTAATCTATCGGATAAAATCTGATCATCTAAATCAAGGCGATAATTATTGAGCAAATCAATATCTTCCTGTAACAAAAACTTCTTTGTTCTATCTATAGCTTGAATATATTCATCAAAAAAATCTACCGATAAAGAGTCGTCTATTTTTCGGGGGTGATAATGAGCATTTTGTAAGGTAGCTATAATTGCATCACTTAGTAATTTATTTTTCTGATTTTCAAATTTCTTCTGCTCTACTACTTCTTCTACAGTTTGTTGTGCCGAGGCAAAAGAAGTGATTACCCAAAAAAGTAAGCTGAAAAAGTACATAGTTTTATTTATTCGCATATGAGTACAAATTAAGATTAATTAGATACGGTTCTACTCCGCATCAAAATTAGAAAATTAAATAGCAACGAGCTCTGTTTGGCTGTTAATTATTGTTAAGCTGAGACTTAGCATTTATTGCAATTTGAGATATTTGAATAAACGATCTATTGTCGTATAGAGCAATTATCCATAATTTAAAAATAAAGGACTCTACAAAAACCCGATTTTATATAAAAAAAGCCCGAATTAATCGGACTTTTAACATATAATTTTTAGGTATCTATATTAGCATATTTTGCATTTTGCTCAATAAATTCCCTTCGTGGTGGAACATCATCTCCCATCAACATAGAAAACACATGATCTACTTCGGGTTCATTCATTATAGTTACCTGTCGAAGTGTTCTCAATTCGGGATTCATAGTTGTAGTCCATAATTGCTCTGCATTCATCTCTCCGAGACCTTTATATCGTTGAACATGAACACCTTTACCATCTCTAGACAACTGTAACGATAATCTATCGCGTTGATCATCGTCCCAAGCATAATGCTCTTCTTTTCCCTTTTTCACCAAATAAAACGGAGGAGTAGCAATATAAACATAACCTTGTTCAATTAGCGGTTTCATATAACGGAAGAAGAAAGTTAGGATTAGTGTGGCAATATGGCTACCGTCTACATCGGCATCCGTCATAATTATAATTTTATGATAGCGTAATTTTGTTAGATTTAAAGCCTTACTATCTTCCTCTGTTCCCACACTAACACCTAATGCAGTAAACATATTTCTAATTTCTTCACTTTCAAAAATTTTATGTGGCATTGCTTTTTCCACATTCAAAATTTTACCTCTTAGAGGAAGTATTGCTTGTATCATACGATCGCGACCTTGCTTGGCTGTTCCACCGGCCGAATCACCTTCCACTAAGAATATTTCAGATAAGGCAGGATCTGTTTCTGAGCAATCGGCCAATTTACCAGGTAATCCTGATCCTGATAAAACATTTTTACGCTGTACTAATTCTCTGGCTTTTCTTGCAGCATGACGTGCTGTTGCAGCAAGAATTACTTTGTTTACAATAATCCTGGCTTCTTTAGGGTTTTCCTCTAAAAAAATCGATAATGCTTCGCTAACCATTTGGTCAACAGCACCCATTACTTCAGAGTTTCCAAGCTTTGTCTTTGTTTGTCCTTCAAATTGCGGCTCTTGTACTTTTACAGAAAGAACAGCCGTTAATCCTTCACGAAAATCATCGCCACTAATATCAAATTTTAATTTGGCTAACATCCCGGATTTATCGGCATACGATTTTAGTGTACGTGTTAAACCTCTTCTGAATCCGCTTAAATGCGTTCCTCCCTCATATGTATTGATATTATTTACATAAGAATGAAGATTTTCCGAAAAAGAAGTATTGTATTGCATAGCAATTTCTACAGGAGTCCCATTTTTTTCACCTTCAATATAAATTGGACTCTCCGTTAATTTTACACGTGTTTCATCGAGATAATCGATAAAATCCTTCAAACCTTCTTCAGAATAAAAACGATCGGAAATATAGTTTCCTTCTTCATCTTTATTTCTTTTATCAGTTAAATTTAATTCTATACCTTTATTCAAAAAAGCCAATTCTCGCAATCGAGAAGCCAAAATTTGATAACTGTATTCTTTAACCGTAAAAATTGAATAATCGGGATAAAAAGTAATCTTTGTTCCTGTACGATCAGACTCGCCAACTATTGCGACATCGGCAATCGGTTTTCCTATTCTATATTCTTGTTTAAATATTTTTCCTTCGCGATGAACTTCGGCTACCAAAAGAGATGAAAGAGCATTTACGCAACTCACTCCAACTCCGTGCAAACCACCGGAAACTTTATAACTCCCTTTATCAAATTTTCCACCGGCATGAAGCACTGTCATAACAACCTCTAAGGCACTACGTTGTTCTTTTTCGTGCATTCCCGTTGGGATTCCCCTTCCGTTGTCACATACTTTTATGGAATTATCCTCTTGAATTATCACATCAATTTTATCACAATAACCTGCCAAGGCCTCGTCAATTGAATTATCTACCACCTCATAAACAAGATGATGCAGCCCTTTCTCAGAGATATCTCCGATATACATTGCAGGACGTTTACGTACGGCTTCCAAGCCTTCTAACACCTGTATATTATCTGCTGAATATTCGCCTTGTTTATCTAACTCTTCTTGTGTCATAAATTGTATTTTAATAAGCCTCGCAAATGTACAAAAAAGCAAGCATAATACCACCCTTAAGGCACTCTTAAAATGTAGTTTTTGTTAACATTTGTTAAGAAATTTCGGGCTTGGTTTTTAGTTTTATTAAGCATTAGTTATCAAGCTTAAAACAACCAAACTTATCGACAAGATTACAGCCCTTTTTGCTCGCTTACAGAAGATCCAAACTCCATCAGATAACCCTTAATAAAAATATCTAAATCACCATCCATTACAGCTTGAACATTTGAGGTTTCGACACCTGTTCTTACATCTTTTACCAGTTTATAAGGATGCATAACATAGTTACGGATTTGAGAACCCCACTCTATCTTCTTTTTTGAGCTTTCTATGGCATCAACAGCTTCTTGTTTTTTGCGTAATTCAGCTTCATACAATTGCGATTTTAGCATTTGCATAGCCTTTTGCCTGTTTTGACCTTGCGATCGGGTTTCTTGACATTCGACAATAATTCCTGAAGGAGCGTGTTTAAGGCGAACAGCCGTTTCTACCTTATTTACATTTTGACCTCCGGGACCTCCGGAACGAAAGGTATCCCAACTAATATCAGCCGGATTAACATCAATATGTATATCGTCATCAATAATTGGATAAGCATAAACAGAAGCAAATGAAGTATGCCTTTTATTTGCCGAATCGAAAGGCGATAATCGTACCAAACGGTGCACTCCGTTTTCACCTTTTAAATAGCCATAAGCAAAATCACCTTCAAACTCAATACTTACCGATTTTATTCCTGCCGTATCTGCTTCCTGATAATCAATAGTTTTTACTTTAAAACCTTTTCGCTCACCCCAACGTATATACATTCGCATAAGCATTTCAGCCCAATCCTGACTTTCTGTTCCACCTGCTCCCGGATTTATTTTTACGATAGCCGAAAACTTATCTTCCTGACCACTTAACATATTTAAAAACTCTAAGGCTTCAATATGCTCTAGAGTAACAGCTAACTGTTCTTCTACTTCCTGTTCCGAAGCTTCACCAAGTTTTAAAAAATCAAATAAAATGCCAAGATCAGAAAGAGCATCTTCGGCTTTTACAAAATCATCAACCCATTTTTTTTTAGCCTGAATATTTTTTAACGTCTTTTCTGCTAATTTCGGATTATCCCAAAAATCGGGAGCCTGAGTCTTTTCTTCTTCTTCAATAACTTCAATCTTCTTTCGCTCGACGTCAAAGATACCTCCTCAAAGCATCTACTCTTGATGTCAGATCTTTTATATCCTCTGATAATATCATATGCCTTTAACCTATTCGTTTTCTGTTATATGTAAAATATCCCAAATTAATTCAGTCTCATAGCCTTTGGAATATAGATATTGCGCTATCTTTTGTGTTTTTTCAAACTCGTTTTTAGCTTTAATATCTCGGCTCTTTTTAATAATGAGATTTTGCAAAGTTAAACGATATTCTTCATCCGTTATACTCTCTAATGCCTTATTGATAGAATAAGTTGAAATCTGTCGTTTTTTCAACTCAAGTCTTATTTTATGTTTTCCCCATTGTTTTATTCTAAACTTACCACTAACAAATTGAGTTGCAAAACGTTCTTCATTAATAAAACCTTGAGTTATTAGCTCCACTAAAATATCATCTCTTATTTCTTCATCTACTTTCCAATCTCTAAACTTTTTTTCTATATCCCACTGGCAACGCTCTTGATAAACACAATATTTCTGTGCTTTATTTAAGGCTATATCAAAATCGTATAATGGAGCGGACATTAATTATATTTTTCTGTTCTTCAAAAGTAAAAATTTCCTCTTAAATAAAAAGCTAACAGTGCTTTTTGGATTAACTTCGTATTTTATTCTAAACAGCTGAAAAAATGCAAAAAAAAATTGATTTTTTAGTAATTGGTAGTGGAATTGCCGGCTTAAGTTATGCTTTAAAAGTAGCCAAAAAAGGAAAAGTATTAATTGTAACCAAATCTAATGCCGACGATACCGCAACAAAATATGCTCAAGGAGGTATTGCAGCAGTAATGTATACTCCTGATTCTTACGAAAAACATATTCAGGATACTCTTATTGCAGGAGATTTTTTATCAAACGAGAACATTGTTCGTATGACAATCACTGAGTCAACCGAACGTATAAAAGAATTAATTGAATGGGGTACAAATTTTGATAAAAATAAAATTGGGAAATATGACTTAGGAAAAGAAGGCGGACATTCTGAAAATCGCGTTTTACATCATAAAGACAGTACCGGATTAGAAATTGAGCGAGCTTTATTAGCTAAAATCGATAAACATCCAAATATAGAAGTATGGGAAAACCATTTCACTATCGACCTTATTACACAGCATCATTTGGGAGAAATGGTAAAACGGACAAAAAAAAATATTAAGTGTTTTGGAGCTTATGTTTTAAATCCTAAAAAAAACGAAGTATATACTGTTTTATCCAAAACAACTATGTTAGCCACAGGAGGAATTGGTAATCTTTATGCTTCAACCACCAATCCTGAAATTGCAACAGGTGATGGTATTGCAATGGCTTATAGAGCAAAAGGAATAATTGAAAATATGGAATTTATACAATTCCATCCAACATCATTATATAATCCGGGTGAAAAACCTGCTTTTCTAATAACAGAGGCTCTTCGTGGTTTTGGTGGAATTTTAAAAACCAAAGCCAATGAAACTTTTATGGAAAAATATGATAAACGTGGATCATTAGCACCTCGAGATATTGTTGCCCGAGCTATTGATAATGAGCTAAAAACAAGTGGTGATGAGTATGTTTACTTAGACTGTCGTCACTTAAACGCCAATAGTCTTATTCTTAATTTTCCAAAAATATATGCCAAATGCTTAAGTATTGGTATTGATATAACTAAAGAAATGATAGCAGTAGTTCCAAGTGCTCATTATTCTTGCGGAGGAATAAAAGTTGATGAATATGGTCGTACATCAATACAAAATCTTTATGCCTCAGGAGAATGCTCGTCTACGGGACTTCACGGAGCTAATAGACTGGCATCTAATTCACTATTGGAATCCGTTGTGTTTTCCCATAGAGCAAGTATAGATGCTATTAAAAAATATACCGGCAATGATTTTCAAACAGATATTCCTGATTGGAATACAGAAGGGACAGTTTTAAATGAAGAAATGATTTTAATTACTCAATCTACTAAAGAGCTACAGAGTATTATGAGCAGTTATGTTGGCATTGTGCGGTCTGATTTACGCCTAAAACGCGCAATAGACAGATTAGCAATTATTTACAGAGAAACGGAAGACCTCTACGACAAATCTATACTCTCTGTTGAAATATGTGAATTACGTAACCTTATAAATGTTGCTGATTTAATTTTAAAAATGGCTTTAAACCGTAAAGAAAGCAGAGGCTTGCATTATTCTATTGACTATCCACCTAAACAGAAATAAGTTTAATCTCTTTTAAGTAGTATATAATTTTTATACTCTCCTAATCTGTAATTTGTCAATTTCTCAAATACATTTAAAACCTTTGTTTTAAAGTCAAACCTTTTTTTTGTGGGATCAAAATTAAAATCCCATTTTTTGGCTACTATTCGCTCTTGCATTACTTTTGGATGCTTTCCTTCAAAAACAGCCAAAGAATCTATTTGAGAATAATCAAAATTTTCTTCTGTAAAAGCCTCTTTTGGTTTTGTATCACTCCATAAACTTGGAAAATAATTACTCTTTGCCTGTTGAACTTCAGGATGTTTTACCCAACCGTAATGGTAAACGCTAGCATCAACAGCACGGACTTTCAGCTTTTGTCCATTTTTTCTAAACCCTTGAGCATCTCTATAAGACTGAATCTGCTTATCGTTACGAATCAATCTGATTTCTTGTCGATACCAACGACGAGAATTACCAATATAATCATAAGAACCATAAAAGTGCTTATACTTAAACAATAAACCCTCAACCTCTTTATCGCTCAAATTATCTTGCATTGCTTTTTTTATGATGGGCAAATATTTTTCATGAATTACTTCATCGGCTTGCAAATAAAAAGCCCAATCGCTATCCGTAGCAATAAGCTGAAAGGCCTTATTTGTTTCAACAGCCAAAACACGCCCACCTTGTCTTAAAGTATCGTCCCAAACACTCGAAAATATTTTAATCTTAGGAGAATCTATTGATTCAATAAGTGCCAAAGTATTATCATCAGACTTGCCAACAAGCACAACAAATTCATCTATTATTGACAGAATAGAGCGGATTGATTCCACGATAGGATAATCATATTTTACAGCATTCCGAATAAATGTAAATCCACTTACTTTCATCAGACAATAATACAATATTTAAATAGGACAAATTAAACTGACACTAAATTTACTAATTCTTTTTTAAGAGAATATAATTTTTGAATTCTCCCAAACGCTTATTAAAAAATAAATATTTCTCAAGCCAAGATATAAGCCTGTACTTTAATTTATCATGCTTAATTCGTATAGGGTTCTGACTAGTTGCCGGGCCGGTATATCTAAGTTTACCTCCCCAATTAAAAGCTTTAATCCACTCCTGCATAACTGTCGGATGAGTTCCTTTAAATTCATTTATTAAAGAAAGATTTCCGTAATCGAAAATCTTATCAAACTTATGCTGCTTTTCTAAGACATCAGCACCGGCTTTGCCTTTATGATTAGTAGTAAATGCCTTAATTTTTTTCTGCATCCGTTCAGGCGGACGAACCCATCCATAATGATAAACCGCAGCATCCGCCTCAACTACTTTCAGCTTATAAGTTCCTTCTTGCTGTCTGTAATTAATTCCGTCAAACTTTGGTATTCTACGAAATGATTGTGCTGACTCCCACGAATGAATTTCAGGATCGTTTTTTACTATTCTGATTTCTTTACGATACCAACAATGGTTGTCTTGATAATGATTATAATCTCCCCAGAAATGAACATAATCAAAAAGCAAACCTTCTACTTCAGTATCATCTTGATATTTCTTACATTTTTCCTTAATCCCGTCAAGGTATTTTTCATGAATCACCTCATCTGATTGAAGATAGAAAATCCATTTCCCACTACAAAGATTCTTGGCAATATCTGTTTGATGCGCATGCTCCATGCCTCGAGGAAATTTTTCTATATCCCAAACGGTATCAATAATTTTAATCTTATCACTATCAATACTTTCAACTTCTTTCCGAGTAAGATCGTCCTCATCACTATCACCTAATACAACAATAAACTCATCAACAATTGGCAAAATGCTCATGATTGCCTGCTTCATAGGATAATATAGCTTATGAGCATTTTTCCCCATTGAAATTCCACTTATTCCTGTCTTTTTTTCCATAAAATTAATACATCTGAAGTTCGTGTAATTTCTTATACATACCGTCTTTTATGGCTATCAGCTCTTCATGTTTTCCTTGTTCAACAATTTCACCATCGTTAAGTACGACAATAAGATCGGCATACTTAACAGTAGAAAGTCTATGTGCAATAACAATAGATGTACGATTTTCCATTAATTTAATTATAGCATCCTGAACTAATTTTTCCGATTCGGTATCAAGAGCAGAGGTTGCTTCATCAAGAATTAATATGGGAGGGTTTTTTAATACTGCACGTGCAATACTGATACGTTGTCTTTGTCCGCCTGAAAGCTTACTACCGCCTTCCCCAATATTTGTTTGATATCCTTCGGGTAATTCCATAATAAAATCGTGAGCATTAGCTACTTTGGCAGCGGCAATAACATCTTCTTCTTTAGCATCATCAAAACCAAATGCTATATTATTAAAGAAAGTATCGTTAAATAATATCGATTGTTGACTTACTATCCCCATCAGTTGTCTTAAAGATTTAATATTCAAATCTTTAACATTTACACCATCAATTATTACTTCTCCATCCAAAACATCTATAAACCGAGGCAGAAGATCTACAAAAGTAGACTTCCCCGATCCGGAACGACCTACTAAAGCTATGGTTTTTCCTTTTTCAATACTAAGGCTAACATTTTTTAGTACCCTTTCTTTATCATATTTAAAAGATACATTTTTATATTCTATCGACTTATCAAAATCTCTTTTTACAATAGCATTATCTTTTTCGTATATCTTATTTTCAGCATCCAAAATCTCATCTATTCTATCTACAGAAGCAAGGCCTTTGAGTAAATTAAAATATGCTGTTGTAATAGATTTTGAAGGATTAATAATTTGTGAAAAAATTGCGAGATAGGCAATTAAACTTGAAGGAGTAATATTTCCCGTTCCTTCGAGAGCAATTTTCCCTCCATACCATAAAACCACAACAAGAACGCTAATACCAAGAATCTCACTCACAGGGCTGGCTAATTGTTGCCTGCGAAAAACCCTCAGTAATAATCTGGTATATGTATTATTTGTATTTTTAAACTGATGATTTATCTTTTTTTCTGCATTAAAAGCCTTAATAATTCTTAATCCAACAAGAGTTTCTTCTAAATGTGATATTATTAAACCCAATTTTTTTTGTCCTTTTAAAGATGTTGCCCTTAGTGATTTTCCGATTCGTCCAATTATTAGTCCACTTACCGGCAATAAAATAATAACAAATATGGTAAGGTTAATGCTTATAGAAAAGAGTGCAAATAAATAAACAATAATCAGGATAGGATCTCTCAGAAGCATTTCTATCGACCGTATTATAGAGGCTTCTACTTCTTGAACATCTTGCGACATTCGGCTTATAACATCTCCTTTCTTTTCTTCAGAGAAAAAGCCAAGAGGAAGTGACAATATCTTACTAAACAATATATTTCTAATATCTCTTACTACTCCCGTTCTAACAGGAAGCATGAAATACTTTACAGAATAAACAAAAATATTTTTAAAAATCGTTGTTATAATCACCAGTAAACCGACAAAAAACAGAGCGTTTAATTTTCCTTGATTCACGATTATATCGCTCATAATGAAATTAAAATTATGAAGGAATGATTCCGTATTCAATTCCCAGGGAACAGCTTCTGCAACAAGATCTACCTGACCAAAAAGAAGGTTAAGAAACGGCACTATAAGAGCAAGCGTAGAAACCGAAAAAATTGCGGTAAGTATCATAAATATAACACTTACAACTAGGTTCCATTTATATGGAATTACATACTTAGAAAATCTATATAATTTATCCATTAAGACTCTATCTATTTGTCTAAAAACTTGTTATTCCGGTATAGTTAGATGGTGTAATTGCTTTTAGTTCTTTTTTTACTGCTTCAGAAATATCCAATTTATCAATAAATTCATGAATTACTTTCTTATTCATTTTTGTACTTACTCTTGTTAATGCTTTTAGAGCTTCGTAAGGATTAGGATAGTTTTCTCTACGTAAGATTGTTTGAATAGCTTCTGCCACAACGGCCCAATTATTTTCCAAGTCTTCAGCTATTTTAGCTTCATTTAATATTAACTTTCCTACCCCTTTTCTTAAAGATTTATATGCCAATAAACTATGTGCCAAAGGAACACCTAAATTTCTGGTAACGGTTGAATCTGTTAAATCGCGTTGCAAACGAGAAATAGGAAGTTTTGCAGATAGATGCTCAAAAATAGCATTTGCCATTCCAAGATTTCCTTCAGAATTTTCAAAATCTATAGGATTTACTTTATGTGGCATAGCCGATGATCCTACTTCTCCTTTTTTTATTCTCTGCTTAAAGTATTCCATCGAGATATATGTCCAAACATCTCTATTTAAATCTATTAGTATAGAATTAATACGTTTTATATTATCAAAAAAAGCTGCCATATAATCATAATGCTCAATTTGAGTAGTTGTTTGTAAACGATACAAGCCTAACTTCTCTTTTACAAAACGATTCCCAAAATCTCGCCAATTAATATTTGGAAAGGCAACAATATGAGCATTAAAATTACCTGTTGCTCCCCCAAATTTTGCAGCAAAAGGAATGCGATCAAGCATCTTTAGTTGAGCTTCTAAACGCTCTACAAAAACATAAATTTCCTTCCCTAATCGAGTTGGCGATGCCGGCTGACCGTGGGTACGAGCTAACATTGAAATTTTCTTCCATGATTTTGCTCGCTGCTTAATTTCAAGAACCAACAATTTCAACTCGGGTAATACAACATTCTGAAAACCTTCTTTTAAAGAAAGTGGAATTGCTGTATTATTAATATCCTGAGAAGTAAGTCCAAAGTGAATAAATTCTTTATAATCAGATAAACCCAGGCTATTAAAGCGTTCTTTTAAGAAATACTCAACCGCTTTAACATCGTGATTGATAAGCTTCTCTATTTCTTTAATTCTTTCCGCATCTTCTTCAGAGAACTGTAAATAAATACGCCTTAAACTATCAAATTTTGTTTTAGGAACTGACTCTAACTGGGGGAGAGGATACTCACACAAAGCAATAAAGTATTCAACTTCAACTCTTATGCGATAACGGATTAACCCTTTCTCAGAAAAATAAGTACTTAAGTTTTCATTCTGAGAACGATATCTGCCATCTATAGGACTTATTGCATTTAAAGAAGATAAAACCATTTATAATAATTTCGTATAATTTGCAGCAAAACTACAAAAGATTGTCCGATAAACATTTATGAAAAAATATAAAATAACACAAAATATATTTTATTAATACGCACAAGAAACATAGAGATAAGAATTATTTCTATCTTTGATTATTATCAAATAACAAAAACATGATACAAGAAAACTTACTCGAATATTTCGAGAAGAGCATTCAGCTCAATTGGGACAGAAAAGCACTCTCTAATTATAATGGAGCAACTTTCTTATATAAAGATATAGCCGAAAAAATAGCGCGCTATCATATTTTATTCGAAAAAGCAGGTATTAAAAAGGGTGATAAAATTGCGTTAATCGGTAAAAACTCAATAGGATGGGCAGTTAATTATATAGCAACATTAGGTTACGGAGCAGTTGCCGTTCCTATTTTACCCGATTTTACAGCAAAAGATATTTATAATATTGTTGAACATTCTGATTCTAAACTTCTTTTTATTTCCGATTTTATTTGGCCAAATGTTAAAGCAGAAGAATTTAAAAGTATAGAAGCAATTTTTTCATTAGAATCATTAGAACTTTTAACTGATAACACTGGAAATCATCAAGAAATTCTTGATAAGTTAGATATTAATTTCAAAACAAAATTCCCTAACGGTTTAACTGTTGCGGATTTTAAATTAGCTGAAATTAATAATGATGAACTTGCAATGATTAGCTATACTTCCGGAACAACAGGGTTTTCTAAAGGTGTTATGCTAACACATAATAGCCTATCTGCAAATGTGCGCTTTGCCAGAAATAATATGCCTTTAGAGGCTGGTCATAATATATTATCATTTTTGCCTTTAGGACATTCTTACGGCTTGGCTTTTGAATTATTATTTCCTTTTTCTGTTGGATGTCATATAACATTTCTAACAAAAGCACCTTCGCCACAAATTATTATGAAAGCTTTCAGCGAAGTAAAACCTAATCTAATCCTATCGGTTCCTTTAATTATTGAAAAGATTTTCAAGAATCAAGTTTTACCACAGATTAGTAAACCACTGATGAAGGTTCTTTTAAAAATTCCTATTCTTAATAATGTGATTTATAAAAAAATACTTGACAAGCTAACCACCGTCTTTGGTGGAAACTTTAGAGAATTAGTTATTGGAGGAGCACCTTTTTGTCAACGTGGCGAAAGCTTCTTTAAAAGAATCGGCTTTCCTTTTGCTATCGGATACGGAATGACAGAATGCGGACCACTTGTCTCCTATGCTTCTTGGACCGAATTCAGACCAGGAGCTGCTGGAAAACCCGTTGATACCTTAGAAATCAGAATCGATTCTACCGATCCAATTAATGAAATTGGAGAAATTCAGATGAAAGGTGAAAATGTAATGATTGGCTATTACAAAAATGAAAAAGCTACCAAAGAAAGTTTTACTGAAGACGGATGGTTAAAATCAGGCGATCTTGGTCATTTCGACAAAGACGGATTCATATACATTAAAGGTCGCAATAAAAATATGCTTTTAGGTGCTTCCGGTCAGAATATCTATCCCGAAGAAATTGAAAGTAAATTAGCCAATCTTCCATACGTTATGGAATCTTTAGTAGTAATGAGAAATAAAAAGCTTATTGCGCTTGTTTATCCAAATATGGAAAAAGCAAAAACAAACAAATTAAGTACTGAAGTATTAGAGAAAATAATTAAAGGTCATAAAAAAGAAGTGAATAAACATTCTCCGGCTTATATGCAAATTTCTGATATTGAAGTACAGGAAAAGGAATTTGCAAAAACACCAAAACAAAGTATAAAGCGATATTTATACCAATAATGACATTCCTTTCTATATATAAAAAAAGCTGCTTCAAAAATGAAGCAGCTTTTTTATTTATGCTTGAGCCGTTGGCCCTCCCATTGTAAAAGGAATTCCGCCATCACCTTTCGGTTCTTTAATAGGGCCGTTCATAGCTTCAAACTTTTTAATGTTTTCTGATAGTGCCTTATAAAGACGTTTAGCGTGTTCAGGAGTTAAAATAATACGCGATTTCACCTTTGCTTTGGGTACTCCGGGCATCATTTTCACAAAGTCCACAACAAATTCGGCATGTGAATGAGTAATTATAGCTAAATTGGAATAAATTCCTTCAGCCACTTCATCACTCAGTTCTATATTAACTTTATTCTCTTTTAATGGATCTGCCATTTTTTTAATATTTATTTATTCGGTTACTTCTTCTCTCGAATCAATTAAAGTCTGATACTCTTCTTTTGAGCCCACAATCAGATCTTTATATTCACGTAAGCCTGTTCCAGCAGGAATCAAGTGACCAACAATTACATTTTCTTTCAATCCTTTTAGCGAATCGCGTTTAGCATTGATAGCAGCATTTGTTAGCACTTTAGTAGTTTCTTGGAATGATGCGGCAGAAATAAAGCTTTTAGTCTGCAATGATGCCCTTGTAATACCTTGCAAAATCTGACGACCAGTAGCAGGTTGAGCTTCACGTGCAACAATTAAAGCTTTGTCTTTACGTTTCAATACAGAGTTTTCATCACGTAGTTTACGAGCTGTAATCATTTGACCGGCAACACAATTTTCAGAATCTCCGGCTTCTTCTACAACTTTTTGTCCGAAAACAAGATCATTTTCTTCCAAGAAATCTACACGATTAACCAATTCATTTTCAAGAAATTTAGTGTCTCCAGGATCATCAATCTCAACTTTACGCATCATTTGACGAACGATAGTTTCGAAGTGCTTATCATTAATTTTTACACCTTGCAAACGGTATACTTCTTGCACTTCGTTAACAATATATTCCTGAACCTTCATAGGCCCTTTAATTGCTAAAATATCAGCAGGAGTCATAGCACCATCAGATAATCTAGTTCCAGATTTAACAAAATCGTTTTCCTGAGCTAAGATTTGCTTAGAGGTAGAAATCAGATATTTTTTCTGTTCTCCGGTTTTAGAAGTAATAATTACTTCACGATTTCCTCTTTTAAGTTTCTTACCAAAGGAAACAACACCATCAATCTCTGCAACTTTAGCAGGATCAGAAGGATTACGAGCTTCAAATAACTCAGTAATTCTTGGAAGACCACCGGTAATATCACCAGCATGACCAGTTGCACGAGGAATCTTAACTAAAATATCGCCCGCTTTAATTGGTTTTTTATCATCTACAACAATATGAGCTCCAACAGGAATATCGTAACTCTTAATAATTTCTCCTTTAGAGTTTTTAATATGGATAATTGGATTCATCGCTTTAGAGCGATTTTCAACAACTACTTTATCCTTATAACCTGTTTGTTCATCAGACTCGACACGATAAGTAACACCTTGGGTAATATTTTCGTAAGAAACTTTTCCTTTAACTTCTGATAGAACAACGGCATTATACGGATCCCAATCACAGATAATGTCGCCTTTTTTAACGTCAGCACCATTTTCAAAATAAAGTTTAGCTCCATAAGGAATATTTGCCGAAGCTAAAGCAACACCTGTTTTTTCGTCAACTACTTTCATTTCAGCAGAACGTCCGATAACAACTTGGTATTTCTTACCTTCACTATCTTCATAAGCAACGGTACGAAGCTCTTCTATTTTTAATTTTCCTTCAAATTTAGATTCGATACGAGAAGATGTTGCAATATTAGATGCAGTACCACCAACGTGGAATGTACGTAAGGTCAACTGTGTACCCGGCTCTCCAATTGACTGTGCGGCAATAACACCAACAGCCTCACCTTTTTGAACCAATCTACCAGAAGCTAAGTTTCTACCATAACATTTAGCACAAACACCTTTTTTACTTTCGCAAGTTAATACCGAACGAATCTCTACAGATTCAATATGAGAATCTTCTATTAAATGAGCTAATTCCTCATTAATCTCTTGTCCGGCACTCACTATCAACTCATTAGTTAAAGGATTATATATATCGTGTAAAGCTACACGGCCTAAAATACGTTCAGATAGTGACTCAACAATTTCTTCACTTTTTTTCAAAGCAGTAATGGTTAAGCCTCTGAGTGTACCACAATCTTCTTCCGAAATAATAACATCTTGAGCAACATCAACCAAACGACGAGTTAAGTAACCAGCATCAGCCGTTTTAAGAGCTGTATCGGCCAAACCTTTACGAGCACCGTGAGTAGAAATAAAATACTCAAGAACAGAAAGACCTTCTTTAAAGTTAGAAAGAATTGGGTTCTCAATAATTTCACCACCGGTAGCACCTGATTTCTGAGGTTTTGCCATCAAACCACGCATACCTGATAACTGGCGAATTTGTTCTTTAGAACCACGAGCTCCAGAGTCAAGCATCATATAAACGGAGTTAAATCCCTGCCTATCAGATGAAATCTCTTTCATCAATGTATGTGTAAGATGTGAGTTTGTATGTGTCCAAATATCAATAATTTGATTATAACGCTCTGTATTGGTAATGAAACCCATATTGTAGTTATTCACTACTTCCTCTACTTCTTCGTTTGCTTGCTTAATTAAAACTTTTTTAGATTCAGGGATAACAACATCACCTAAGTTAAATGACAATCCACCTTTAAAAGCCATATTAAATCCCATAGATTTAATATCATCTAAAAAAGCAGCCGTTTTAGCGGTACCAACAACTTTTAATACGTCAGCGATAATATCGCGTAATGAACGTTTAGTCAATACTTCGTTAATGTATTTATACCCTTCCGGTACTACTTGATTAAATAGCACGCGACCAACAGTAGTTTCTACTTGATGATTGATAGGTTTTCCATCAACAATATCGTCTACTTTAGCATAGATGATAGCGTGTAAGTCAACTGCTTTTTCATTATAAGCAATAATAACTTCTTCCGGACCGTAAAATTTATAACCTTCCCCTTTTACAGGATTAGATTCGATACTTTTACGAGGTTTTGTCATATAATATAATCCCAAAACCATATCCTGAGACGGAACAGTAATAGGAGCTCCGTTGGCAGGATTTAAAATATTATGAGATGCAAGCAATAACATTTGTGCTTCGAGTACCGCTGCATTTCCTAAAGGTACGTGAACAGCCATCTGGTCACCATCAAAGTCGGCATTAAAACCTGTACAAGCCAATGGGTGTAACTGTATAGCTTTACCTTCTATCAACTTAGGTTGAAAAGCCTGAATACCTAAGCGGTGCAATGTAGGAGCACGGTTAAGCATAACAGGATGTCCTTTTAAAATATTTTCAAGAATATCCCAAATGATAGCATCTTTACGATCAACTATTTTCTTTGCAGATTTAACAGTTTTAACAATGCCACGCTCCATTAATTTACGAATAATAAATGGCTTAAATAACTCTGATGCCATTCCTTTAGGAAGACCACATTCGTTAAGTTTCAGGTTTGGACCTACTACAATAACAGAACGACCGGAATAATCAACACGTTTACCTAAAAGGTTTTGACGGAATCGACCTTGCTTTCCTTTTAAGCTATCACTCAGTGATTTTAGAGGACGGTTAGCTTCAGTTTTTACGGCATTGGCTTTTCTTGAATTATCAAATAACGAATCAACAGCTTCCTGCAACATACGTTTTTCATTACGCATAATTACATCAGGAGCTTTAATTTCTATCAATCGCTTTAAGCGATTATTACGAATAATAACTCTACGATATAAATCGTTTAAGTCGGAAGTCGCAAAACGACCACCATCCAAAGGCACTAAAGGACGCAATTCCGGTGGAATTACTGGAACAACTTTCACAATCATCCATTCCGGACGATTCTCTATTCTTCCTTGTGCATCCCTAAAAGATTCATAAACCTGAAGACGTTTTAGTGCTTCTAGTTTACGTTGTTGCGAAGTTTCTGTATTAGCTTTATGACGAAGTTCGTAAGAAACTTTATCTAAATCTAAACCTGCCAATAAATCGAAGATAGCTTCGGCACCCATTTTAGCAACAAACTTATTAGGATCACTATCGTCAAGATGCTGATTTTCAGTTGGTAGCGAATCAAGAATATCAAAATATTCTTCTTCGGTTAAGAAATCCATATACTTAACAGCTTCGCCTTCAGCATTTATAGCTCCAGCGGGATTTATTACAACATAACGTTCATAATAAATAATAGTATCAAGTTTTTTGGATTGTAAGCCTAATAAAGCACCAATTTTATTTGGTAAAGAACGAAAAAACCAAATATGAGAAACGGGAACAACCAATTTAATGTGTCCCATTCTTTCGCGACGAACTTTCTTTTCTGTTACTTCAACTCCACAACGATCGCAAACAATCCCTTTATAACGGATTCTTTTGTATTTACCACAGTGGCACTCATAATCTTTTACAGGTCCGAAAATTCTTTCACAGAATAAACCATCGCGTTCAGGTTTATAAGTTCTGTAGTTAATAGTTTCGGGTTTTAACACTTCTCCGCTAGATTGCTCCAGAATCTGCTCGGGAGAGGCCAAACTAATCGTAATATTTGAAAAGCTGTTTTGTGTAAGATTTGTATCTTTTCTAAAAGCCATAAATCAAATTTTATAAATTGTAAAAAAGTTTTCCGCCAATGGCGGAAAACCAAATATTATTAATCAAAATTGATGCTTAATCCAAGACCTTTCAATTCGTGTATTAACACATTGAAAGATTCGGGTATTCCTGGTTTAGGCATGCTGTCGCCTTTTACAATAGCTTCATAAGCTTTTGCACGGCCAACAACATCATCCGATTTAACGGTTAAGATTTCCTGAAGGATATTTGCTGCTCCAAATGCTTCGAGAGCCCAAACTTCCATTTCACCAAAACGCTGACCACCAAACTGGGCTTTACCTCCAAGAGGCTGTTGCGTAATTAATGAATAAGGACCTATAGAACGAGCATGCATCTTATCATCAACCATATGATGTAGTTTAAGCATGTAGATATAACCTACAGTAGCAGGTTGATCAAAACGCTCGCCTGTACCACCATCATAAAGGTGAACACTACCATTTTCAGGTAATCCGGCTTCACGAGTAAAATCGTTTATTTGCTCAAGTGTTGCACCATCAAAAATTGGAGTAGCAAATTTTTTGCCCAATTTAATTCCTGCCCATCCTAAAACAGTTTCGTAAATCTGACCAAGGTTCATACGAGAAGGTACACCCAATGGGTTAAGTACAATATCAACTGGTGTACCATCAGCTAAGAAAGGCATATCTTCTTCACGAACAATACGCGAAACAATACCTTTGTTACCGTGGCGACCAGCCATTTTATCACCTACTTTAAGTTTACGTTTTTTAGCAACATAAACTTTAGCCATTTTTACAATACCCGTTGGCAATTCATCACCAATAGTTGCCTGAACTTTTTTACGATTAAGATCGCCAAGTCTTTCTTTATATTTTAAAGTGTAATTATTAATTACCTCTTTAATCATATTGTTTTTATTGGCATCTGTAGTCCATCCGTTAGGATTGATTGTTAAGAAATCCAAACCTGTTAACAGTTTTTGTGTAAACTTGGTTTTTTTAGGAATATGAACTTCTTTATAGCCATCGAAAACACCTTGAGACGTTTTACCGCTAACCAAAACAGTCAATTTATCAACAAGTTTTGATTTTAATTCGGCTACATCTTTATTAAAATCTTCTTCAAGTTCTTGGATAATTTCTTTATCCTTACTCTTAGCGCGACGATCTTTCATATTTCTAGTGAAGAGTTTTTTATCAACTACAACACCAATTAATGAAGGAGGTGCTTTTAAAGACGCATCTTTAACATCACCGGCTTTATCGCCAAAAATAGCACGTAAAAGTTTTTCTTCCGGAGTTGGATCGCTTTCTCCTTTAGGAGTAATCTTACCAATTAAAATATCACCGGCACTAATTTCTGCACCAATACGGATAATACCGTTTTCATCTAAATCTTTAGTTGCTTCGGCACTGATATTAGGAATGTCGCTGGTTAATTCTTCAAGACCACGCTTTGTTTCACGAACATCTAAAGAAAATTCTTCAATATGAACAGAAGTAAAAAGATCTTCTTTCACTACTTTTTCAGAAATTACAATAGCATCCTCAAAGTTATACCCTTTCCAAGGCATAAAAGCAACCATTAAATTTCTTCCTAAAGCAAGTTCACCATTCTTAGTACCATATCCTTCACAAAGAACTTGTCCTTTAACAACCTTATCGCCTTTGCGAACAAGAGGACGAAGATTAACGCTTGTATTTTGATTAGTTCTTAAGAATTTTGATAATTTATATGTCTTCAAATCATCATCGAAACTCACTAATTGCTCATTATTATCGCGCGAATAGCGGATAGTAATTTTACGAGCATCAACATATTCTACAACTCCTTCACCTTCTGCATTAATCAATACACGGCTATCGCGAGCAACAGAAGCTTCGATACCTGTACCAACAACAGGAGCTTGAGAATTCAATAAGGGAACTGCCTGACGCATCATATTTGATCCCATCAAAGCACGGTTAGCATCGTCATGCTCAAGAAATGGAATTAGAGATGCAGCAATAGAAGCAATCTGATTAGGTGCTATATCTATTAAGTCAATCTTTTCTTTTTCAAGAATTGGATAATCTGCTAAAGATCTAGCTTTTACTCGAGAATTAACAAATGTACCATCATCTTCCATAAGTGTGGTAGCCTGACAGATAATTTTATTCTCCTCTTCTTCGGCACTAAGATAAATAGGATCAACTTGTATTTGTGCCTGCCCTTCTTTTACTTCTAAATATGGAGTTTCAATAAATCCTAATTTATTGATCTTAGCATAAACACAAAGTGAAGAAATAAGACCAATATTCGGACCTTCAGGAGTTTCAATAGTACACAAACGACCATAGTGCGTATAGTGAACGTCTCGAACCTCAAAGCCAGCTCTCTCACGAGATAAACCTCCAGGACCTAAGGCAGAAACACGACGTTTATGAGTAATTTCAGACAAAGGATTCGTCTGATCCATAAACTGTGATAACTGATTAGTTCCAAAGAAAGAATTAATTACCGAAGATAATGTTTTAGCATTAATCAAATCTGTTGGGGTAAACACCTCATTATCGCGAACATTCATACGCTCACGAATAGTACGTGCCATACGGGATAAACCTACACCAAACTGCTGGTAAAGTTGTTCTCCGACAGTTCTTACACGTCTATTACTTAAGTGATCAATATCATCAACTTCTGTTTTTGAATTAACTAATTGTATAAGGTGTTTTATTATTAAAATAATGTCCTCTTTTGTTAAAACCCTAACATCAAGACTAGTTTCTTGATTTAATTTTTTGTTAATACGATAACGACCTACTTCACCTAAATCGTAGCGAGAATCAGAGAAAAATAGTTTATCAATAATACCACGAGCAGTTTCCTCATCAGGTGGTTCTGCATTTCGTAGTTGGCGATAAATATATTCTACAGCCTCTTTTTCGTTATTTGCAGTATCTTTATTTAATGTATTGAAGATTATTGCATAATCTCTACTGCTAATATCATCTCTATGCAAGAATATAGTCTTAATACCTGCATCAAGTATTAACTCGATATGTTCTTTCTCTAATTCTACTTCTCTTTCGATAAGTACATCGGTTCTTTCAATAGAAACAACCTCTCCGGTATCTTCATCTACAAAGTCTTCAATCCATTTGCGCACTACACGTGCAGCTAATCTGCGCCCGACAACTTTTTTCAAACCTGTTTTAGAAACTTTAACCTCTTGTGCAAGATCAAATATTTCTAAAATATCTTTGTCACTTTCAAAGCCAATGGCTCTTAAAAGTGTTGTTACAGGAAGTTTTTTCTTCCTATCGATGTAAGCATACATCACATTATTTATGTCCGTAGAAAATTCCATCCAAGATCCTTTGAAAGGAATAATTCTGGCCGAATACAATTGAGTACCATTTGCGTGGCGATGTTGTCCAAAGAAAACACCAGGCGAACGATGTAACTGAGATACAATTACACGCTCAGCACCGTTCACAATGAAAGTACCTTTAGGAGTCATGTAAGGGATCATTCCCAAATACACATCCTGTATGATAGTTTCAAAATCCTCATGATCAGGATCGGTACAATAAAGCTTCAATTTGGCCTTTAAGGGGACGTTATATGTTAAGCCTCTATAGACACACTCATCCATGGAGTATCTTGGAGGGTCAACAAAATAGTCTAGAAATTCTAGAACAAAATTATTTCTTGCATCGGTAATAGGAAAGTTCTCGCTAAATACTTTGAACAATCCTTCGTTACTACGATTTTCAGGGTTAGTTTCCAACTGAAAAAATTCCTGAAAGGATTTTAGTTGGATATCGAGAAAATCGGGGTAGTCAACTTTTATTTTTGTCGACGCAAAGTTGATTCTATCAGAAACTATATTTGCCAAGGTTTAAAATTTTTAAGGTTAAATTAACTGACGAAAAAAGACGACCTAATAATACGACGAAAAATAGACACTTCAGGCGCAAGCCTGCCGTATCTATTATCCGTCAATGACTTAAGTAGTTTGACCTACGGAAGCCTTATTTAACTTCAACTTCAGCTCCAGCTTCTTCTAAAGATGCTTTAAGAGCTTCTGCTTCGTCTTTGGTTACACCTTCTTTTACTGCTGCAGGTGCACTATCAACTAAACCTTTAGCTTCTTTAAGTCCTAAACTAGTTAATTCTTTAACTAATTTAACAACTGCTAATTTTGAAGGTCCTGCGGCTTTTAAGATAACATCAAAAGATGTTTGCTCTTCTTGAGCAGCTTCACCACCTGCTGCTGGACCAGCAACTGCAACTGCTGCTGCTGCAGGCTCAATGCCGTACTCTTCTTTTAAAATTCCAGCTAATTCATTTACTTCTTTAACAGTTAGATTAACTAATTGTTCTGCAAACGCTTTTAAATCTGCCATTTTCTATTGTATTTAAATTGTTTTCAAAAATTGTTTATTAAAATTATTCTGTCTAACTATGCGGAGCGTTCCGACAAAGTCTTAACAACACCAGCAAGTGTATCTCCTCCCGATGAAAGGGCTGAAATAACATTTTTTGCAGGAGATTGTAACAATGCAATAAGATCACCAATAAGCTCGTCTTTCGACTTGATAGCTACCAACATATCTAATTCATTGTCTCCAATATAGATAGACTCTTCAACATAAGCACCTTTAAGGATAGGCTTTTCACTCTTCTTTCTGAATTCTTTAATCATTTTTGCTGGAGCATTTCCAACTTCAGAAAGCATAAGAGAAGTACCGCCTTTTAACACCTCAAATAAAGGTTCAAAGTCTTTGTTAGATTTCTCCATTGCTTTTTTAAGCAAGGAGTTTTTTACTACGACCATCTTAATGCCATTCTTAAAAGCTAAGCGTCTCAAATTACTTGTGGATTCTGCATCCAATCCCGAAATATCTGTCAAATAGATATGAGGATTATTCGAAAGCTTTGCTTCTAGCGAATTGATTAACTGGTCTTTTTCTTCTTTCTTCATACTATAAATCTCCTTTATAGGTTTTACCGAAATCGATAACGATTGTTATAAGGTAATAGATTTAGGATCAATTTGAATTCCTGCACTCATAGTACTGGACATGTAGATACTTTTTACATACGTACCTTTAGCAGCAGCAGGTTTCATACGAATAATTGTTTGAATCAACTCATTAGCGTTTTCTTCAATTTTTTTCGCATCGAAAGATACTTTAGCTACTCCGGCATGTATAATACCAAACTTATCAACTCTAAAGTCGATTTTACCAGCTTTAACTTCCTGAACAGCTTTACCAACTTCCATAGTCACCGTACCGGTTTTAGGATTTGGCATCAAGCCTCTAGGACCAAGAATTCTACCCAATGCACCAACTTTTGGCATAACACTAGGCATGGTGATCACCACATCGATATCCGTCCAACCGCCTTTTATTTTGGTAACATATTCGTCTAAACCAACGTAATCGGCTCCGGCTGCTTTTGCTTCTTCTTCTTTCTCTGGTGTACACAATACCAAAACACGAACAGTTTTACCTGTACCGTGAGGTAAAGTAACCGTACCGCGTACCATTTGGTTTGCTTTACGGGGGTCAACACCAAGGCGAATGTCTAAATCAACTGAAGCATCAAATTTAGTTGTAGTAATTTCTTTTACAACTACGCTTGCTTCAGTTAAAGAATAAACCTTCTCACGATCGAGTTTCGCTAAAGCCTCTTTTCTTTTCTTTGTGATTTTACCCATTTTCATTTAATTTTAAAATGTTTAATACCGAATAAGTCGATATTAATTTTCGGTAAAAGGATTCTTACCACTAACTTTAACACCCATACTACGTGCTGTACCAGCTACCATACGCATAGCAGACTCAACTTCGAAAGCATTCATATCAACCATTTTACCGGTAGCAATGTCTCTTATTTGATCCCAGCTAATACTTGCTACCTTAATACGATTAGGCTCCGAAGAACCTTTCTTAATTTTGGTAGCTTCCATAATCTGAACAGCAACAGGAGGAGTTTTGAGAATAAATTCAAACGATTTATCCTTAAACACAGTAATAATAACGGGGATAACTTTCCCTGCTTGTTCCTGTGTTCTAGAGTTAAATTGCTTACAAAACTCCATAATATTCACCCCTTTTGCACCTAATGCAGGTCCAACGGGTGGTGATGGGTTAGCAGCACCTCCTTTAATTTGTAATTTTATTAATCCACTGATTTCTTTAGCCATCTTTTTAGTAGATTTTCTAAAAGATTAAAAAATATGTTGATTCTTACTCCTTAGCTACTTGCATAAAGCCTAGTTCAAGTGGCGTTTTTCTTCCGAAAATCTTCACCATCACCTTAAGCTTTCTTTTTTCCTCATTGATTTCCTCAATAACTCCGGCAAAACTATTAAAGGGACCATCGATCACTGTAACTGTCTCACCCACAATAAAAGGAACACTAAATTCTTCGCTTTGCTCACCTAACTCGTCTACTTTACCTAAGATTCTCTTAACCTCAGCAGGACGAATAGGATCTGGCGAACCGCCTTTAGTACCCAAAAAGCCTATTACATTAGGAACACCTTTAATCATATGTTGTATCTCACCTTCTAAAGAAGAAACTTCGATTAACACATAACCGGGAAAGAAGTTGCGTTCTTTTACAACTTTTTTACCAGAGCGTACCTGATAAACTTTTTCTGTTGGGATAAGTATTTGTGAAATATTATCCTGTATGTCGAGACGGCGGATTTCACTCTCTAAATATTCTTTCACCTTCTTTTCCTTACCACTTACGGCTCGAACTACATACCACTTTTTCACTGTTTCACTCATACTCTATCAACTCAAAAAAATAAGAAATAATATCAACGAAATTATTATTGACAATAATGCTTAGTTTAAAAGTTTATAAAACGCATCCAATACGTTCCTAAAACTAATATCCATCAAAAAAACCACCAAAGCGATTATAAGGGAAGCAATGGATACAACAATAGCACTATTTTGGAGTTCATTCCAAGTAGGCCACGAAACCTTATTTATTAATTCGTCATAAGATTCCTTTGAATATTTAACTATGCCCATTTGTATATGTATTAAATTTATTAGCACGGGTGGTAGGACTCGAACCCACGACTCCTGGTTTTGGAGACCAGAGCTCTACCAACTGAGCTACACCCGTGTTTGATTTTATTTGATATGGCTAGCAAGAGTACCTAAGCACTCTTGCCATATACCAAACTTAATCTCACTATTTATTCCCAGCTTAAACGTCAAGCATTTCAGTTACCTGACCAGCTCCAACGGTTCTACCACCTTCACGGATAGCGAAACGTAAACCTTTATTCATTGCAATTTGTGCAATAAGCTTAACCTCAACTGTAAGGTTATCACCAGGCATTACCATTTCAATTCCTTCTGGAAGCATAATCTCACCAGTTACATCTGTGGTTCTAAAATAGAACTGAGGACGATATTTATTATGGAATGGAGTATGACGTCCACCTTCTTCTTTCTTTAAGATATAAACTTCTGCTTTGAAGTAATCGTGAGGAGTAACACTACCTGGTTTACAGATAACCATACCTCTACGAATCTCATCTTTAGAAATACCACGTAATAAAAGACCTGCATTATCACCGGCAAGACCTTGATCCAAAATTTTACGGAACATCTCAACACCAGTAACAACAGATTTTAATTTCTCTGCACCCATACCAATGATATCAACAGCATCACCTGTATTGATAACACCTGTTTCTATTCTACCTGTAGCAACAGTACCACGACCAGTAATAGAGAAAACATCTTCAACAGGCATCAAGAAAGGCTTATCTTGATCACGTTCTGGTAATGGAATCCATGTATCACAAGCTTCCATTAATTCGTAGATTTTTTCAACCCATTTAGGTTCATTATTTAATGCACCTAAAGCGGAACCTTGAATAACCGGAGTATTATCACCATCAAATTTGTAGAAATCTAATAATTCTCTGATTTCCATTTCAACAAGCTCTAATAACTCTTCATCATCAACCATATCCACCTTGTTCATGAATACAACCAAACGAGGAACACCAACCTGACGAGCTAATAAGATGTGCTCGCGAGTTTGGGGCATAGGACCATCAGTTGCAGCAACAACGATAATAGCACCGTCCATTTGAGCAGCACCAGTAACCATATTCTTCACGTAATCCGCGTGACCTGGACAGTCAACGTGCGCATAGTGACGAGTTTCTGTTGTGTACTCAACGTGAGCTGTGTTAATTGTAATACCTCTTTCTTTTTCTTCAGGGGCATTATCAATTGCATCGAAGTCTGTAACTTCAGCAAATCCCTTAGCTGCTAAGCATATAGTAATAGCAGCTGTTAATGTTGTTTTACCGTGGTCGACGTGACCAATTGTACCAATGTTCACGTGGGATTTTGACCTGTCAAATTTTTCTTTAGCCATATCAAAAAAAAATATTATTAATGAAATTAAATTTATTAAGTTTCTAAAAAAACTGAGCCAATGACGAGAGTTGAACTCGTGACCTCTTCCTTACCAAGGAAGCGCTCTACCACTGAGCTACATCGGCTGAATTGAGCGGGAGACGAGGCTCGAACTCGCCACCTAAAGCTTGGAAGGCTTTCGCTCTACCAAATGAGCTACTCCCGCTGATTCCGCGCAATCACTTATTATTACTTTCTTTTAAAATAATTACAAGCTACTCTCGCATAATTTATATAAGAAAAAATGAACTAAAATTCGTCAGCCAACGTATTTTAACCCACAGAACAAATCTGTTTTTCAAGTTTTCTAATTTTTCTTTTTTCAAAGAACTCCAATTATTGTGGGGAGAGGAGGATTCGAACCTCCGAAGGCTTAGCCAACAGATTTACAGTCTGCCCCGTTTGACCGCTCTGGAATCTCCCCAATAATTTCTTTCAAGATGTATATGTACTCGTTTAAATTGATTTAAACTGTCGCCTATTTAACATTTGTTGAGCCGATGGAGGGATTCGAACCCCCGGCCAGCTGATTACAAATCAGCTGCTCTGGCCAACTGAGCTACATCGGCAAACACTGTAAACACAGTAATAACAATACCTTCAATGCACTAGCTCTCATAAAAAAAGCAGCCCCTCTCTCAAAAAGGACTGCAAAAATAGAAACTCTTGGCTTATTATCAAAGCTTTTTTATCTTTTTTTCTTATTTTTAAATGATTACACTTTTCTTTCTTTCTCCTTGTGTTTCAGTAATTGTCGACGTGTAGCATCTAAACATTCATCAACAGCTTCTTCAAATGTTTTAGCTTGTTTTTTTGCAAACAGATCACCTCCACGAATAAAAAGTTTTACTTCAGCAATTTTATTTTCTTTCTTATCGGACTTATCAACCTTTAAGTTGACATCAATACTGAGAAGTCCATCATGAAAAGTAGTTAACTTTTTAACTTTAGTCTGAATGAGTTGCTTCAATTTTTTATCAGCAGTAAAATGAATTGAATTAATATTAACGTCCATTTAACCTCCTTTTTTAAGCCTTTGGATGGGCTAGTTTATAAATATTTTTTAATTTTTCTATAGTGTTATGCGTATAAATTTGCGTTGCCGCTAAATTGGCATGTCCTAATAACTCTTTAACTGCATTCAAATCAGCTCCATGATTTAGCATATGAGTTGCAAATGTATGACGCAACACATGAGGACTCTTCTTTTTTTGCGTACTCACTTTGCTAAGATAGTTATTTACGATTCGATAAACAAGCTTAGGATACATCTTTTTACCTTTTACAGTAAGAAAAAAATACGGGTCTTGAGATTGTTCTGTTAAAGCATTTTCCTTAAAGCCTAAATAAGAATCAATTAATGAAAAAATACTATTGTGAATAGGAATTAAACGTTCTTTATTTCTTTTTCCTAAGACTTTAATAAGTTTACTATCTAAATTAACATCGCTAGATTTAAGCCCGATAAGTTCTGCACGGCGTATTCCGGTCGCGTAAAACAGCTCTACAACTAATCGATCGCGTGCTTCTTCAAAAGATTCAGGAGTTTTGAATTCAGTTATAAGTAAATTCATACTTTTCTCTTCAATAAAAACAGGAAGCTTTTTTCGCGCTTTTGGTCCTGAAATCTTTAAAACAGGATTGTCTTCTATTTTTCCCACCTTTAATAAGTATCTAAAATAGGACTTCAACGTACTAATCTTTCGATTTACAGTTCTGGGACTTTTTCCTTCTTCCATTAAAGTAGCTATCCAAGAGCGGATAAAAACAAAATCTACTTCATTGGCTTTTTCAACTTGATATGTTTCTCGAAGAAATTCAGAGAACTGCTCCAAATCTTTTGTATAAGAAATTAAAGTGTGCTTAGAATAGCGACGCTCAAATTCGATATAATGAAGAAAATCTGAAATAAACATAAAAAAAGCCCTTAGGATTTTGTAAAACTACAAAAAACCCTAAAGGCCTCTCAATCTATGCGCAATAATTTTTAGTCCATTGCGTCCCGCAAACCTTGCACGTAGATTGCCTTTAATTTTTGCTCTCGCTTGACAATAGAAGGCTTGGTATACTTCTGACGGTTTCTCAATTCTTTTACAACACCTGTTTTTTCAAACTTACGTTTAAACTTCTTTAAGACTCTGTCAATGCTTTCGCCTTCTTTAACCGGAACAATAATCATAGTAAATAACTCTCTTTCTTTTATTTAAATAAATTTATTTAACTCCTGAAACTCTCGTTTCATAAAAGTGGCTGCAAAGATATAAAAGTTCTGAGCTACTGCAAAATAAATTTCTTTTATTTCGCTTTTGAGTAAATTAAGGATCCATTATTCCAAAAATATCAGAAAATTTCATAAGTATAGTTACATTTACAAGACAAAATATTACACTTACGAATTAGACCCTTCTTTACTTCAAAACAACCTTTTTTGTGTCTACTTTTGTATGTTAGATTTAATCTATGATAAAGAGAATTATACTTCTTTCTTTTCTTCTCTCGAGCCTGTTTATTTATGCTCAGGATGTAAATCTGTCTTGCCCGCAATTTGGCGATACACTTACAAATCCTTCTGAACTAAACATTATCGCTTCATCTTTGGATTATAACGCGGGAGAACCTGCTCATCTTCACATTATTAATACGGAAGGCGGCTATAGAAAACTTAAGCTTGGAAATAACCCAACAACAATTTACAATCCTAAAGTAAATGTAAGCAATGGAGGAAATGATCAAGTTCGAATAATTCTACGCGATATTTCAGGAACTGTCGACTGGTCAAAAATAAGATTCCGACCTTCAAGCATTGGCTCACTAAGTTTAAAGCCCTATGTTGATGAAGTTGGAGGTGTAAACTCAGCGTGGACTACCCTAATTATTCCTTTAAACGATTTCGATACATCAATAGATTTTAGTCAAATAGCATTAATAGAATTCCCCTACAGCGCAGATGCTGTCCCGTTTGAAATGGATATTGCAAAAATTGAATTTATTGGAGGAAGTACACCTTATACATGGTATGGCGATAACAAAACAGACAATATTCATGATGGGCTTGGCGGTGCAGGACAATTAATTGCTAGTTCAGAAGCTGCCATAGCAGCAGAAAACACATTAGAGTCTATAGAATTATATGTCAATAATATTCTTGTAGATTCGGACAATACTTATCCCTTTGAATTTAATATTACATTAACCGAACTTGGCGAAAACACAATTTATTCAATAGCGCGATTTAATGACAACAGTTCTAAAACATCAGATATTTCCACTGTTTTTCTTGAAGAATTTATTCCTTTAGATTTAAGCATTAGTCTAACAGAGCCGAAAAATAATGATACCGCTCTACTCAATACAGCTTTTAAAATTCAAGCCGAAGTGTTGGGTGCTGATCCAAGTCAAGCAGCCTATTTATCAGTCCAAAATCAAAATTCAGGTTATCTAAAACTAAAACTCGGTTATGACCCCATTAATATTTATGCACCTGGAAAAAATGTAATTGTCGGTGGAAACGACAAGCTTATAATTACTTTAAAAAACGAAAGTGGGTTCAACAACTGGTCAAAATTAAGGCTACGTCCAAAATCTTCAGGAAGCCTCAATCTACAATCTTATGTGGATAATGTTGGAGGAATTGGCAACGAATGGACAACAATAGAAATTCCACTATCTGATTTTGATTCTTCCATCGATTTCAGCAACCTAAATTATATGGAATTCCCATACAGTGCAGATGCTGGAGCTTTTCAGTTGGCAATAAAAGATATTGTATTCTCAGGTGGGGATCAGGAATTTAGATGGTTTGGAGAGGGTAAAATCGACAATAGTCACGATGGATTAGGAGGTGCTGGTCAGTTAATTGCCGAAATAATTCCAGCTCAGTCCAATGAAAACAATATTCAAAATGTAGATTTTTATATTGACAATCAGCTTATTGCAACTGATAATTATTTCCCTTATAAAACAGAGTATTTTCCTGAAGAGGAAAGTGAATATACGGCTTATGCGAAAGTCATAACTCAAAATCAACAAAGTGAAAATAGCGCTACCGTCACCTTCTTAGCTTTAAAACCAGAAAATCCAGTTTCAGATTTAAAAATATCATTCATCGAACCCAATACTGGCGATTCCGCATTGGTGAATCAAGTATTAAACTTCATTCCCTTTATTGAAGGCGAAGATTTAGAAACCGATATTTACTTGAAAACATGGAATACGGAAACGGGATACCGTAAGCTCAAATTTGGATACGATGAAAGATATATCTATGGGCAATTTCAAGATGTTATTGCTGACGGAAACGATACTTTAGAACTTGTTCTAAAATCATTTTCAAGCCATACAAACTGGAGCAATATAAGAATTCGCCCTTCTTCTCTTGGCGTACTCACGCTAGAAAAATACATCAGTAATGATGCCCAAGATTGGGTAAGTGTTAAAATACCTTTGAGTGATTTCGACACTTCTATAGATTTTAGCAATCTTTCTTTTATCGAGTCTCCTTACAGCGCTAATGCTGGAGCTTTTGACATAGGAATTAAAGAAGTGCATTTTATTGGAGGATCAACACCCTTTGAGTGGTTTGGAACTAACCATTATAATAATGCTCACGATGGAACAGGAGAAAGCGGCCGTATTTTTGCACAGTTACAAATACCAAGTCTAAATCCAATAAAAGCAGACACCGTATATTTTTTGGTAAATGGAATTCAGGAAAGTTATTCAACTGTGCCTCCTTTCCTTTTTGAATATGAATCTTCTGAAGAAACCAACAGTTCATTCAGCTTTAAGCTTATTGATACGTTTGGATATTCAACATCTTCAGATCCGATTGACATTAAGTTTTACAGCTTTCATAGTGAAGATTACTCCGTTTTAACGCTCACTTTTGATCAAGATCCTGGAGATGTTCAAGTAAGCTTAGCTCCTTTAAAATACAACAAAGATTTTGCCTATAGTTTTACATTAGATGATGGAAAAATTGATGGCTATTCTTATGCGTTTAAACTTTTAAATGGAGGTGATATTTCGGAAACAGGAGAATCTTTTGAGGGGATGTTTTATTCTGATGGTTGTAACAATGCTGTTCCTTTCAAGGGATCGGTTGCGTGGAACAGTGTAAGTTCATCTTTTTACGATATCCATATCAACACACCAGATTACATCACTTGGCCACAATTGCAAGAAATAATTGCGGCCGATTGGGATGTATTAAATCACAGTTATTCTCACGCAGCTTATGGCGATACAGATTATAACTATCAAATCACTGAGAATCAAAATGCTGTTTTAGAAAAAGCGGCTTATGAAATGACTCATTTTGTAATTCCTAGCGGCGATTTAAATTATGTAGATCCGGCATTTTCTTTAGGTATGCAAGCGGTTTATAGCAATAAATTCGATTTTCTAGGTTATGGAACAGGCATTGATATTGATTCTCCATTTAATACAGAAAACCTGAAAATTTACCGTCGATATATGTACGATGATGCATTCAACACATCAAACATTATGGACAAATTAAACGAAGTTGCTGAACAAAGTCAAAATGGGAATCATATTTGGTGGCACGATTTTACACATCGTGTAATTCCAACGCCAACGGGTGGAAGCTTAGTTTGGGATACTTTTAAATATTATATGCAAGAGATCGCTGAAGTTTATGGCATTGAAGGTTCTGATCGTATTTGGTTTGCTCCGCCAACAGAAATTTTAAACTATTTAAAAATTCGGGAAAATACAGGCTTGAACTTTGAAAAAGCAGAGAACACAGTAACTGTTTATTTAAGCACTTCAGAAATCCCAACAAATTTTGATGATTATTTCTTAAGCCTTAACATTTCTGCTGATGCGGAATTGCTTTCTGTAAATCCTCAATTTGGCGCAAATGTTAGTTTTGCAAATAGTAGTGCCACAGAAAAATTGATAAATATTGAGTGGTCGCAACCAACAATGAAGAGAATGCAAGCCATTGATATTTCAACATCTATTGAAGAGATAAACGATTTTAGTATCTCAATATATCCCAATCCAATAAATACTCCCAGATTAAACGTCGATATAAATTCTGCTACAGCAGAAGAATACGATATTCAACTAATCAGTACTCTTGGTCAAAAAGTATTTTCTCGATTTTTTAACGGAAAAGCAGGACAAAATAGCTTTGCATTACAACTACCTCAGCTTCAGGCAGGAGTTTATTATTTAAGAATTCAAAACGAGAACCAAATTATTAAAATGGAAAAAATTCTTATCCATTAAATACAAAAACCTGTCAGAAATAATTCCAACAGGCCTTTAAAATCAATTTTATTTCCTCTACTTAATTCCCGGTCAAGGATTTTGGAATCCGACCGTTAAGAATTGACTCTGATCGCAATCTTCTTCCAACAATCCGCTCAACCATAGCACCAATTTCCAATACTTTATCAATATCTAGATTGGTTTCTATTCCCATTTCGTCCATCATCACCACCATATCTTCCGTAGAAATCAAACCTACTAAATTTGGATCTTTATAATAATATTTCCCCGTTCCAGCAACAGGCACACCACTAACAAAATTAGCAGGCTGACCACCAATTCCACCCATAGTTGATTCGTAATTGGTCATCCCAGCTTGTAAAGCTGCTAAAACATTGGCCAATCCCCAACCACGTGTTGTATGGAAATGAACAATATGCTTATCTGGTTTTTGAAAATGATCCATCAACATAGAATAATAACGATAAACGCGATCTGGTGAAGCAGAACCATCATGATCAGCGTGCTCCACATCATCAGCACCAATGTCAATCCAACGCTGAGCAAATTCAATAGCTTTTTTCATTTCTGTCGGGCCTTCAATCGGGCAACCCCAGATGGTACTTACCGTTCCATTCACTTTAATCCCAGCATCGTGGGCTTTTTTGATTTGCTCCTCAGCCATTTTCCAATAATCATTTAAAGACAAACCGGAATTTTGTTTGTGATGCGATTCACTGGTTGATACCATAAACAAAATACGATCAGGACCATAGCCGTCTAACTTTGCTTGGATAGCACGCTCCACAGCTTTTTCACGAATAGTAATCGCTGTTAAGCTAACACCATCAATCAAATCTTTTACTTTTTTGGAATTTCGAATTCCTTTAAAAAGATTATCGCAATCTTTAAACTGCGGCATCCCTTTTGGATTTCCAAAATTGGATACTTCAATATGTTTAAATCCAGCTAAAATGAGCTGCTCTAAAGTCCAAAGTTTGGCCTCGGTCGGTATAAATTGTTCTTCGTGTTGGAATCCATCACGAACCGTTATATCTCCTATAGTTACTTTTTTAGGGTAATTCATTTTTATGATTTTTTGGTTTTATTTCAATTAAAAATTCGATATTTATTACTGGGTGATTATTATTTACCACGGAGACACAAAGGCACAAAGTTTTCCTGTCTTTATTTTCTCTGTGACACTGTGTCTTTGTGGTCTATTTTTCAAACTTAAACGCAAACAAAATAAGTTTATAGTTGCATCTCTGGAATCTCACCTTCCACAATTAAAGGCGCTCCCGTTTTATCAATAATTTCTTGCACTTCCACCCCCGGAGCACGTTCTAAAAGTTTAAACCCCTTATCTGTAACTTCAATAACAGCAAGATCGCTTACAATTTTACTCACGCAACGAACGCCCGTTAAAGGGAGTGTACATTCCTTTAATAATTTAGGATTTCCTTTTCGGTCGGTATGAGTTGTTGCCACAATAATGTTTTTAGCAGCAGCAACCAAGTCCATAGCTCCTCCCATTCCCTTTACCATTTTATTGGGAATTTTCCAGGAGGCAATATCGCCTTTATCCGTTACTTCAAAAGCACCCAAAACAGTTAGATTAACATGTCCACCACGAATCATAGCAAAGCTTAATGATGAATCAAAGAAGGCTGAACCTGCAATAGTTGTTACGGTTTGTTTTCCGGCATTGATGAGATCAGCATCTGCTTTCCCTCTTTCTGGAAAAGGACCAATCCCAAGCAATCCATTTTCTGATTGAAGAATAACTTCCATTCCATCGGGAACAAAATTAGCGACAAGCGTTGGTATTCCAATTCCTAGATTTACATAATAACCATCTTGTAATTCCTGAGCAATACGTTTTGCTATTCCGTTTTTATCTAAACTCATTTTTTCTTGTTTTAGATTTTCTTTGTGTCTGTGACTCCGTGGTTATTTTTTCACCACTAAGGCACGAAGACACTAAGTTTATATTTATTTTGTTTATGCCTCCATTCTTCTCTGTGCCTCTGTGTCTATGTGGTTTGTTTTATTTTTCCACTACGGCACGAAAGCACAAGAAAAAAAAACATTTTAATTATCTCGTAGTTTCAAACTCAATACGTTTTTCATAATCTACCCCTTGGAAAATTCTTTGAACAAAAATTCCAGGCGTATGAATTTGAGCAGGATCGAGCTCACCGGCAGGAACTAATTCTTCCACTTCGGCAATGGTTATTTTACCTGCCATTGCCATTGGCTGATTAAAATTATTAGCCGTATAGCGATAAATAAGGTTGCCCATGGTATCGCCCTTCCAAGCTTTTACAATAGCAAAATCGGCTTTAAGCCAAGATTCAAGCAAATGCATTTTGCCATCAAATTCGCGGACTTCTTTTCCTTCAGCGACTTCTGTTCCGTAACCGGCAGGAACAAAAAATGCGGGAATTCCAGCTCCTCCGGCACGAATACGTTCTGCCAAAGTTCCTTGCGGAATTAGATCCACTTCCAATTCACCTTCCAAAAGCTGACGCTCGAACTCCTTGTTTTCACCCACATAAGATGAAATCATTTTCTTGATTTGATGCTTTTTTAAGAGTAAACCCAAACCAAAATCGTCAACCCCCGCATTGTTTGAAATGCAGGTTAAATTGGTTAATCCACTATCAACTAATGCATTGATTGTATTTTCAGGGATACCACTCAAACCAAAGCCACCCAACATAAACGTCTGCCCGTTTTTCATTCCGGCGATAGCTTCTTTTGCGTTTTTTACTACTTTATTCATAGGTCTTATTTTTAAAAATGCTTTGCAAGCACATGCGTAAGTGCATTATTAATATTAACAGCCAATATAACGAGAAATTACCAAACGTTGAATTTCGCTTGTTCCTTCACCAATCTGCAATAAGCGCTGATCGCGATAAAAACGTTCAACGGGATAGTCTTTCATTAATCCATAACCGCCATGAATTTGAACGGCTTCATCTGCTACTTCGCGAGCAATCTCTGAGCAATACAATTTAGCCATTGCAGCTTCTTTAGCAAAAGGTTTTCCCTCATCTTTTAGCCAACAAGCTTTGTAAAGCAAATTACGTCCAAGCTCAATTTTCATTGCCATATCGGCCAATTTAAAAGCATTGATTTGAAATTTACTAATCGGTTTCCCAAACTGTTTACGTTCGTTAGAATAACGCAGTGCTTCTTCAAAAGCACCTTGCGCTAAACCTAAACCCATAGCTCCAATAGATAAGCGACCGTTGTCCAATGTAGCTAACATAATATGCGAACCCTCACCTACTTTTCCCAGTAAATTCTCTTCAGGAACTACACAATCATCAAAGTATAATTCCGAAGTATCCGAAGCGCGCCACATCATTTTATTGTGCATAGCTACACGCTTAAAACCTTTTGTTCCTTTTTCAACAATAATGGTAGTAAACTCTTTTTTTCCATCGGGAAAAGTTTTAGTAACAGCCTGTACTGTAGCCCCTAATGAAATATCGGAAGCTCCATTGGTAATGAATATTTTTGAACCATTAACAGTCCATTTTCCATCTTCTAATTTGGCGGTTGTTTTGCTACCACGAGAATCAGATCCGGCATCAGGTTCTGTTAAACCAAAAGCCCAAATTCCTTCACCCGTACAGAGCTGAGGCAAATATTTTAGCTTTTGTTCTTCTGTTCCGTAATAGTAAAGCGGTCCTATTCCCAATGAATTATGCGCAGCTAATGTAGCTGCTTGCGAACCATCAACACGTGCCAGTTCTTCAACAGCAATAATATAAGAAAGCGTATCTAATCCTTGTCCACCATATTTCTCTGGCAAATACATGCCAAACAATCCTAATTCTCCAATTTTTTTTGTTAGTTCGTAAGAAAATTCTCCTTTTTCATCCAACTCTTGGGCAAGATGTTTGATTTCACGTTCAGCAAAATCACGTACTGTTTGACGGATTAGTTCTTGTTCTTGACTTAATTCAAAATTCATTTTTATCTTTTTTCTGTTATAGCACAAGAAATATTTAAATTAGATATGCTATTGATTATACTTAGTTTTTTTCCAATTTTAATAATGCCATACTACCATCTACCATCTCACCCACAGCAACATTTAATTCTTCTACAACACCATTCCGAACTGCTAAAATATTATTTTCCATTTTCATTGCTTCTACAACCAAGAGAACTTCACCTTTTTTAACGGTATCACCAATATTCACCAAAACTTTAATCACTTTACCGGGCATAGGCGATTTAACAATATCGCTGGCTTGCCCCGATTCGGTTGCTTCGTAAAAATCAGGAATTGATAAAACATCATCGCGCTTAAGCATAAAATTATGACCCAAATACCCAATAATAGTCTTGTTTTCCCTATCTTTTGAAAGCATAAATTTATAACAATCGCTATTGATAGCAAGCTGAATAAAGCTTGGAGTGCGTTCTTTTACACAAACGTGATATTCTTCTCCAGAAATCTGAAAAAGGCCACCTTTGGCAGTTCTTTCTGCAATCTGAACTGTATATTTCTCTTCATCAATGTCAATATTCATTTGCATACGCTGACGCCAATAACCTATGCTTCCCCAAATAGAATTATTTGTACTAAAAGCAAATTGATGCGCTAAAAAAGCGCTCAACAATACAGGTTTAGAAATAGCTTTTCTTTCGGCTTGAATAGATGAAATTAATTTATCGGATTGATGATCACAAAATTTAGTATCGATTTTATTATTTTGAAAATCTTTATTTTGCAATACACTAATCAAATAGGTAATATTGGTTTTAAGACCATGAATATGATATTGCTCCAAAGCTTGAAGCAATCTTTTTCTTGCTAAATCGCGATCAGAATCGAAAGCAATTAATTTGCTAATCATGGGATCGAAGAAGCTTTTGACCTCAACAGGCTTTTCTATTCCGCTGTCTATTCTGATTCCTTCGCCTTGAGGTTCTTGATACAAAGTCATTTGACCAGGAGAAGGAAGAAAATCATTTTCGGGATCTTCAGCATAAATACGCGCTTCAACAGCGTGACCCGTTTGCTTCACGTCGCTCTGCGAAAAACTCAAAATATTTCCAGCGGATACTAATAACTGCTCGCGTACAATATCTATTCCTGTCACCATCTCCGTTACGGGATGCTCCACTTGTATGCGTGTATTCATTTCGAGGAAATAATAATTCAGCTTATTATCGACTAAAAACTCAATTGTTCCCGCATTATCGTAGCCAATTGCTTTTGCAATTTTTACGGCTTCGGCTCCCATCTTTTCGCGAACCTCTTGGGTCAATGTTGGAGATGGAGATTCTTCAATAACTTTTTGATATCTACGTTGAATAGAACATTCCCGCTCGTAAAGATGAACCACGTTTCCGTGCTTATCACCCATCACCTGAATTTCAATATGACGAGGATTCTCTACATATTTCTCAACAAAAACTTCACCATCACCAAAATACGCTTTTGCTTCTCTACTCGTAGATTCTATAGTGTCTTTTAAATCTTTCCAATCGTGAACAATGCGCATTCCTTTTCCACCACCACCTGCTGCTGCTTTCACCAAAACAGGCAACTCAATCGACTTGGAAGCCTCAAGCAAATGATTTAAATCTCCCGTATGTGCCTTCGTCATAGGAATATTCAAAGTCTCAACAAAAGCACGAGCTTCGATTTTATTTCCCATCAATTGAATAGCTTTAACCGATGGTCCGATAAATACAATTCCTGCTTTCTCACAAGCAGCAACCAAATTAGGGTTTTCAGCTAAAAAGCCATAACCGGGATGGATGGCTTCACTATTGGTTTCTTTTGCTACCGCGATAATTTTATCAACGTTCAAATAAGTTTCATCCAGTGCTGTATCGCCAATGCAATGTGCTTCATCAGCCATACGAATATGCAAACTATCGGCATCGACTTTAGAATATACGGCTACTGTTTGTATCCCCATTTTCTTCGCCGAACGTATAATTCTTACCGCAATTTCCCCTCGATTGGCAATTAATATTTTATTGAAAAGTTTCATTTCTGTTTCTTATTGTCTAAAAGTCTTATGTTTTTCCCTTTTTTATTTGAGCCTCTGTAGTTTTATTTTTCACCACGAAGGCACAAAGACACGAAGTTTATTGTTGTTGCTTTTTATTTCTTATTACTCTTCAGTATTCTTTTTCCATTTTTGCTTTATATCTCTGTGACTCTATATTTTTTTACCACGAAGGCACAAAGACACGAAGTTTATTGTTGTTGTTTTTTATTTCTTATTACTCTTCAGTATTCTTTTTCTATTTTTGCTTTGTGTCATCGTGTCTCTGTGGTTTCTTTTTAATCACAAATCATTTACTCTACCCAGTTAGGTTTACGTTTTTCCAAAAAAGCAGCCATTCCTTCTTGGCCTTCTTCAGAAGCACGAATATCAGCTATCATTTTAGCAGTATATCCAATAGCCTCTTGAAGCGTAAGCTTATTTGAAATATCATAAATAAGATTCTTACAATGACTCATTGCTTTTGGTCCACTCGTTTTTAGCAGAGCAATAACTTCTTCCAAATAGGCATCTAATTTATCCGATGCTAAAGATTTATTAACCAAACGGTGATAAGCAGCTTCTTCGCCTTTAAAACGTTTTCCCGTCAGCATCAATTCTTTAGAGCCGTATTCTCCTACTCTTTTAGTAACATAAGGAGAGATGCAAGCCGGTACAATTCCTATTTTTACTTCGCTTAAAGAGAAGGTTGTATTTTCATCGGCATAAGCAAAATCACAAGCAGCAAGTAAACCGTTGGCACCTCCTATTGCGGCTCCGTGAACTATGGCTATCGTTGGTTTTGGACAAGTATAGATTTCATAAAAGCATTTGGAAAGATTTAGACTTTCCTCATAATTATCTTCATAAGAATATTTGGCTACATTACGCATCCAATTCAGGTCGGCACCAGCACAAAACGATTTTCCTCTTCCCCGTAAAACAACAATTCTAACTTCATTAATATCCTTGATTTCTTTGAACATATCGATAAGCTCGGCTATCATTACTTCGTTAAAAGCATTGTGAATTTGAGGTCTATTCAGCCAAATAGTTCCTACTTCGTTTTTTATTTCTAGTTCTATTGTTTCAAATTTCTTCATAAATATTTTTTATAGGCCACAAATGCACAAATTAAAAAAACTTGGCGACTCTGCGGCTTGGCGAGAAAAAACATCACGCAAAGGCGCCAAGACACAGAGAATTACATTCTAAAAATACCATATTTTGTTTCGTCCCATTTCTTACTTAACGACATAGCAATTCCCATAGCCAGCACTTTTCGTGTATCTACAGGATCAATAATTCCATCGTCCCACATACGAGCTGTGCTGTAATATGCAGAGCCTTCAGTTTCGTATTTTTCTAAAATTGAGTTTTTAAGCTTATCAATATCTTTTTGAGGCATTTCTTCACCACGCGCTTTGAGTTGATCTTTTTTCACCTGAATCAAAACATCAGCAGCTTGCTCACCTCCCATTACCGAAATTTTGGCATTT